>Ga0209331_1000028_pt1 | contig 42612 bp, 39 predicted proteins | sample JacPinW_OM3H0_M3_FD_187971 | JGI IMG/M metagenome (GOLD analysis project Ga0209331, IMG submission 187971) | Forest soil microbial communities from Algoma, Ontario, Canada - Jack Pine, Ontario site 1_JW_OM3H0_M3 (SPAdes) (version 2) | ecosystem: Environmental > Terrestrial > Soil > Boreal...
CCGGATTGCGCGCGGCCGCCGAAGGGGAAGATTGGACTTCAGCGCTGCGCACGGTGGCCCGTCGATCGTTTGTTCTTGAAGAAGCTCCAAATGGCTTCGGCCGCGTCAAAATCGTGGTTCAACCTTCCAACCAGAGACTCCACCAACGGCACTCCTGGAGCCAGGCTGGGAACGCGGTGGCCGCCGCCCTCTATTCGGTACAACACGACCGGAGCACGGGAGGAGCAGGTCGTCCAATTCGCGACAGTGACACGCGATGCGTCGTTGGGGTCCGCGCGCGGGAGCTCATCGAGCTTGACCGCCTGCGTACAGCCATTCACTTTTCGCAGGAAGCTGATCGTTGCCTCGGTCGAGAGCGCCTGGCTCCCGGACAAAGGCAGTTTGCCGCCGTCGAACGGCACCAGCGGGTCCGCCGTTCCATTCATGATCAGCATGGGCATGGGCCGTGGCGGCCTGCAACTGCGGGCAAGCTCGAAAGGCAGAGTGGCCGCTATCGCCGCTGCGGCTGCGAAGATGCCGTCCGTCTCGCATGTGAGCCGAAATGCCATCACGCCGCCGTTGGAATACCCCGTGACGTAGACCCGTGCCCGATCGGAAAAGCTGGTGCGAACGAGATGCGCGACCAGCGCCCGCAGAAAACCTGCGTCGTCGTAGGAGCCCGCGCCCCATTGGACCGATTCGGCGCTGCCGTCGTTCCATTCCCCGGCAACCGCGTTCGGATAAATGACGACCAATCCTTCCCGCTCGACAAGAGGTTCAAAGCCCATCACAGGGACCATGACATCCCCATTGAGCAGTGACCCGTGCAGCACCAGCACCGTCGGGCGGGGACGGTCCGATTTTGCTGCCGAGACGAGATACTCGCGCTCAATGCCACCCACGAGCAGCTTCTCGCGTGTGATCCCCGCTGCCGATGACACGCCCCAGGGGATGCTGATGAAACCAGCGACGACGAAGGCGCGAACGGTCGCGCCGCGCGGTCGAGATCCTTGCATGAAAGCACGTTCCTCCCACAGAGGGCGCAGCAACGAGCGCGAGATCGGCGCGGCGTTTTCAGTCCTTACTCAACAGTAGGGCGGCGCAATTATCGTCGGTTCTGCTGACCGAGGTCGAGCAAGGTATCACTCGATCACTTCGTCGGCGCGCAGCAAGACCGAGGTCGGGAGGTTCAGCCCGAGTGTCCTAGCAGTCTTGAGGTTGATGACCATCTCGAATTTTGTCGGACGCTCGACCGGGAGATCAGCGGGTCGTAAACCCTGCAAAATCTTGCCGACCATGGTGCCTGTTTGATGAAAGGTACCAAGGAGATTCGGTCCGTAGGCCATAAGCCTCCAGCGCGGGCAATTGCAGGAGACAATGTGGCGGTTGGAATATGATGTGACAGCGTGAGCTCCGCGATAAGCTTGGGATCAGCGAAACTCGACCTTCTTGATCTCGTAGGCCTTGGCTCCGCTCGGGGTCACCACTTCGACGCTCGTCCCCTTGGCCTTGCCGATGAGAGCACGCGCAAGCGGCGACGTGATCGAGATCTTTCCCTTTTTCGCATCCGCCTCCGGCTCGCCAACCAGCTGCCACACCTGCTTCTTCTCGGTGTCCTCGTCCACCAGGGTGACGGTAGCTCCGAACTTGATCGTCTCCCCGGAGAGCTTGGAGACATCGATCACTTCAGCGCGCGCAAGCTTGTCCTCGAGGTCGGCGATCCGACCCTCGTTGTGCGATTGGGATTCCTTGGCGGCGTGATATTCGGCGTTCTCGGAGAGGTCGCCGTGGGTGCGCGCATCGGTAATGAGCTGGATGATCCGCGGCCGATCAACCTGCTGGCGATGCTTGAGCTCGTTCTCCAGGGTCGAATAGCCCTCCGCCGTCATCGGAATCTTGTCCATTTTATCTTCAACCTCCGAAAGGACAATAAATCCAATCGCGGGCCGAAGGGTCCTTGCGGCCACGCGATCCGAAACTCTGTCCCAATCCCCTACCGTCAGGGGGGCGCCTTCCGGGGTTCCCGGGATCAGCCGCCCTTGCCGCCGAAATAGCTTTGCAGCGTGCGCACGTCGAGATCCCCCCCGAGATAGGCCTTTATTCCCTGCGCGGCCGCAACAGCCCCTGAGAGAGTGGTGTAATAGGGCACTTTATGCAAGAGGGCCGCCCGCCGGAGCGGGCGGCTGTCGGCAAGGGCGGTGGCTCCCTCCGTGGTGTTGAATACGAGCTGAACCTCGCCATTCGTAATGGCGTCCACGATATGGGGACGCCCTTCCAGCACCTTGTTGATCTTACTCGCAGGCAGGCCTTGCGCTGCCAGATAGCGCTGCGTCCCGGAGGTGGCGATGATGCGAAAGCCAAGGTCAAGGAGGAGCCGAATGGGCTCGATCACACGCGGCTTGTCGCTGTCCTTGACCGAAACAAACACGGTCCCCGCGCGCGGCAGGCGCGATCCGCCTCCGATCTGGCTTTTGGCGAAGGCGATGGCGAAATCCCGATCGATGCCCATCACCTCGCCGGTCGACTTCATCTCGGGCCCGAGCACGGTGTCGACGCCGGGGAAGCGTGCGAATGGGAAGACTGCCTCCTTGACCCCGACATGCGCAAGATGCGCCGGCTTGAGGGCGAAGCTTGCGAGTGATTCGCCGGCCATGATTCGGGCCGCGATCTTGGCAACGGGAACCCCGATCACCTTGGCCACGAAGGGAACCGTGCGCGAGGCGCGCGGATTCACTTCAAGGACATAAACGTCACCGTCCTTGATCGCGTATTGCACATTCATCAGTCCGCCCACTTCAAGCGCAAGGGCGAGCGATCGCGTCTGCCGCTCCAGCTCTGCGATGGCGGCCGAGGAGAGCGAATGCGGCGGCAGCGCGCACGCGCTGTCGCCGGAGTGGATTCCGGCTTCCTCGATGTGCTCCATCACCCCCACGATTGCCGCATCGGTACGGTCGGCCAGGCAATCGACGTCGACCTCGATCGCGTCCGAGAGGTAGCGATCGATCAGAAGCGGACGCTTCTTTGAAACGACCAGCTCGGACGGGCGGTCGAGGGCGCCCGAAAGGCGCGCGATATACGAGTCAAGCTGGGCAGCATCCAGCACGATCTCCATGGCTCGCCCGCCGAGCACGTAGGACGGTCGTATCATCAGCGGATAGCCCACCTTCTGCGCAATGGCACGCGCCTCCTCTGGGGTGCTGGCGATGCCGCTCATGGGTTGGCGCAGCTTGAGTTTGTCGAGCAGCTTGTTGAATCTGTCGCGATCCTCCGCGAGATCAATCATGTCAGGAGAGGTGCCGAGTATCGGAACCTCCGCTTGCTCCAGCGGATGGGCAAGCTTGAGCGGGGTCTGCCCACCGAATTGCACGATGACGCCATGCAGGTGCCCGCGCGAGCGCTCGACATCGATGATCTCGAGCACGTCCTCGCCGGTCAGCGGCTCGAAATATAGCCGATCGGAAGTGTCGTAGTCGGTCGAGACCGTTTCCGGGTTGCAGTTGATCATGATGGTCTCGTAACCGGCTTCCTTCAGGGCAAAACAGGCATGGCAGCAGCAGTAGTCGAACTCGATGCCTTGCCCGATCCGGTTGGGCCCGCCGCCGAGGATCACGATCTTGGTGTTGTCTGAAGGGGCCGCTTCGCACGCCGCCGTGCCAGCGAACGGCGCCGCGTAGGTCGAGTACATATACGCGGTCGGTGTCGCGAACTCGGCGGCGCAGGTGTCAATGCGCTTGAACACCGGGCGCACTCCGAGTGCGCGCCGTCGCTGCGTGACAGCTTCGCTGCTGATCCCGGCGAGCGTGCCCAGGCGCGCATCGGAGAAGCCCATCGCTTTGAGCGCGCGCAACGCTCCCGGGCTCCCCGGCAGGCCGTTCGCCCGCAGCTGCGCCTCGGTATTCACGAGCTCACGCAGCTGGGCCAGAAACCATCGGTCGATCCTGCACGAGCTGTGGATCTCCTCATCGGAGAAGCCCAGGCGCATCGCCTGCGCTACCTTGAGCAGGCGGTCGGGCGTCGGGGTGCCGAGAGCGGCCCGCACGGCATTCTTGTCGTCCCCCTGGCCGACCCCTTCGATCGCGATCTCGTCCAGGCCGGTGAAGCCGTTCTCGAGCGAGCGCAGCGCTTTCTGCAAGCTCTCCTGGAAGCTGCGGCCGATTGCCATGGCCTCTCCCACCGACTTCATCGAAGTGGTCAGGATCGGCTCGGCACCGGGAAATTTCTCGAACGCGAACCGCGGCACCTTGGTGACCACATAATCGATGGTTGGCTCGAACGAGGCGGGTGTTGCGCCCCCGGTGATGTCGTTTGCGACCTCATCGAGCGTGTAGCCGACCGCAAGCTTGGCCGCGACCTTTGCGATGGGAAAGCCGGTCGCCTTGGAGGCAAGCGCAGACGAGCGGGACACGCGCGGATTCATCTCGATGACGACGAGGCGACCGTCGTCCGGATTGACGGCGAACTGGACGTTGGAGCCTCCGGTCTCGACGCCGATCTCGCGCAGGACCGCGATGGAGGCGTCCCGCATTCTCTGATATTCCTTGTCCGTCAGCGTCAGCGCGGGTGCGATGGTGATCGAATCGCCGGTATGAACCCCCATCGGATCGAGGTTCTCGATCGAGCAGACGATGATGCAATTATCCTTGCGGTCGCGCACCACCTCCATCTCGAATTCCTTCCACCCCAGCACCGATTCCTCGATCAGCACTTCATTGGTGGGGGAGGCGTCGATCCCGCGCTCGACGATGTCGATGAATTCGGCCTTGTTGTAAGCAATACCTCCGCCAGTCCCGCCGAGCGTGAATGACGGTCGGATGATTGCGGGAAGTCCGATCTCGTCGAGTGCCTGCAAGGCTGCAATCAGGGTCTTGACCTGCGTCGAGCGCGGAGTTTCGAGGCCGATGCGCTGCATCGCCTCGCGAAAGAGCTTTCGGTCCTCGGCCTTGTCGATGGCGTGCGCGCTGGCGCCGATCATCGCCACATTGAACCGGTCCAGCACGCCCATTTTATTGAGCGACAGAGCGGTGTTGAGAGCGGTCTGGCCTCCCATGGTCGGAAGGAGGGCATCCGGCCTTTCCTTCTCGATGATCTTGGCGACAATTTCCGGCGTGATCGGCTCCACATACGTAGCGTCCGCCATGTCGGGATCGGTCATGATGGTCGCGGGGTTGGAGTTGACCAGCACGATCCGGTAGCCCTCGGCTTTGAGGGCTTTGCAGGCCTGGGTGCCCGAATAGTCGAACTCGCAGGCTTGCCCGATGACGATGGGACCGGCCCCGATGATCAGGATTGATGCAATGTCTGTCCGCTTGGGCATTTAGCGTGCGTGCGTGAGGGGGGATGGGGCCGGACGGCCCAGAAAGGTCAGCCGTGCCGGGTTGTGCCCGATATTGGCTGGGTCACGATGCGCTGAAAAGCCTGCGCGCGAAAGCTTCTCGATCATTGCCGCCTCGCTGTAGCGCGTGAGACCAAGCTGCGTGCGCAAGCGCCAGTAATCCGAAAGGAGCGTGCGTGCGAGGCCGACCACGGCCGCGCCGAGGAAACCGTGCGCAAACCCAAACCGCAATAACGCAATTGCATCCGTTACCGCGCTGACGTGTGGCGGCAGGATGTCCCCGAGGATGAGAAGGCCATTGCGCGTGAGCAGGCGATGGAAGAGTGCGAGGGCCGTGTCAAGCTCCTCCGCGCGCAGATATTGCGCGACCGAATGCATCACCACCACGTCGAAGGAGGCATCGGGCATCGCCGCAAGCTCCTCGGGGGAGCGCACGAAGATGCGTGCATGCCGGCCGAAGCGGCGGGTGAGCCCGAGACGGACCGACTGCGCTGTCTCGCACAGGGTGACCTCGGCTGCGGACGCCGCGATCAGGTCCGCGTACAGCGCCTCGCCGCATCCATAGTCGAGGACGCGCCCGCCCGCCGGGACCCGCACGAGAATATCTTGCGCCACGGCGCGATAATGCACCTCGCGATGCCGCGGATTGACGTAGATCGGGTGATTGGAATTCCAGAAGGCGATCCAGTCGCCCATTGGCCCTCCCCGGGTCCCTCGCCAGGGCGAGTATAGCGCGTGCGGTCGGCGGGTTGACGGCGCGGGCTGCTTCAATATTGTCGCGCCGATGAGACTCTCAGAAAACGAGAAGGTGGAATGAACGAGCTGGTCGAATTTCTTTGCACAGGCGATCATCCAGTGGAAGTGAGCTCGCGCGAAAAAACGCGCGAAGGCATCAAAGAGGCTGTCGCGCTTGGTCAAGTTCTGGTGATGTTTACCGATACCAGGGGAGGGACCGAGATCGGCATCCCCGTCGACCCGGATCGTTCCGAGCTACGCGGACTGGAGGGCGATAACGGGCCGGCGGAGATAAGGCTGGTTGGAGACCTGACCCTCGACTACGTTCCGGTCACCTGCGTCGCTCGCATCGACCTTACGACGATGAAAGGGGAGGGCCATCTTGAATTGCGGGAGGAGCAGACCCAGCCCCAGCCCGAGGTGGTGAGCAAACAGCCGGGATGAGGAAAGCATGCCCGGGATCATCAGGATCCCGGGTGTGCCTTGCGACGCGCCGGCCGCGCCGATAACACTATCACACGAGAATAACCGGTAGGTCTATCAGGGGTAGGCGTTCATCCAGGCCAGAGCGTCCGGATCGATCCCCGTGGAGAAGAAGCTCGAAAACGCCACGATGATCAACGCGGCTGCAAGCAGCCCAGCGGCCACGAGCACTGTAGCGTCCGGCGATCTCCTGGTGCGGCGCGCCGCCGCTGCGAGAGAGTAGTTGAGTACATTCGCCATGGGTCCTCCTTCCAGCTTGCCACAACGCGATCAGGTCGCATTGCGGCTTCGAGGAGTGACTTAGCGAAGCCTGCGCGCTGCGAATGTGACGCCCGTCACACAACGCCGCGCTTGCCTAAAATATTTCTTAAGATGCAGTCCGGGTCAGTGCGGCTTATGTCCTCCGTGGACGTCGACATTCTTCGGCGCCACGTATTTCGCCCTGCGCACCGTCGCCGGATCCGCGCGTTCGACCCCGGTCACTGCATCGCCGCGGATGGTCACCCGCTCCATATAGCGGCGCTGGGGATAGTAGTCGTGAATCGCATAGTGCTGCGTGGAGCGGTTGTCCCACACGGCGATCGTATGCGGCTCCCAATGCAGCCGGAACTGATATTCGGGGATCAGCGCCTGATGGAAGAGCGTATCAAGCAGGGAGCGGCTCTCGCATTCCTCCATGCCCTCGATGGCGGTCGTGAACTGTGGATTGACGAACAGCACCTTTCGCCCCGAGACCGGGTGCACCCGCACGACCGGGTGCAATTGCGGCGGATACATCAATTCAAACTGCTGCAGCTTCTTGCGGTCTTCCAGGCTGTGGCCGAAGAGGGGACGGAAAGGCTTCATGTCGTGAATGGCGACGAGGCCACAGATGTATCGCTGCACGCGGTCGCTCAACCCGTCGAACGCGGCCGACATGCTGACGAACATGGTATCTCCTCCGACCGCGGGCACTTCCTTGGCACATAGGACGGTCGCCATTGGCGGTTCGGCCCGGAAGGTCTCATCCGAATGCCACACGTCTGTTCCGAACGGAGGGGTGCTCTCGTCATTGCGGAATTTGATCAGCTCTGGTGCGTTTTTGCCTTCATTCGGCGCAAAGGGATGCACGGTCAGCTCGCCAAAGCGCCGACCGAATGCCATTAATTGCTCGGACGTGATCTCCTGGTCGCGAAAGATGATCAGCTCGTTCTCGACCAGGGCCGTTTCGATGGCCCCAAATTGCGCGTCCGGCAGCGTATAGCGCAGATCGACCCCGGAGATCTCCGCCCCCAGGTTCACGCCTACACGCCGGACCGTCACCCCGGAGCGTTGCGACACTAGCGGCCTTGCCACGCTTGGATTGACGCGCTCGTTCATGCGGTGATCCTCCTTCTGGGAGCGGATTATCCGTCGAGGCCCGGGTAACCGCAACCAGGTCACTGCGAGCCATTGCCGGAGCAAGCGCGTTTTGGCAGCCTGGACAGCGCGCAAGAGTGAGAGTGGAGGGCCAGCTGCACCAAGGCCACTGAGGGAGGGAAGCGATGACACCCAGATTGCGCATTGTTTTGTTCTGGACAGCGATTGCACTGCTGCTGAGCGGCCGCATTACTGGCGCGCAGCCGATCGAGTTGAAGCTCGCTTATTTCGTCGGCGATCAGCACGCGATGTCGCAATGGCTGATCAAGTGGGCGAATAACCTGGAGAAGGATTCCGGCGGACGCATCACGGTCAAGCGATTCCCGGGCTCGCAAATGGGCCCGGTGCAGCAGCACTATGATTTCGTGCGAACGGGACAAGCCGACGTCGCCTGGTTCCTGCACGGGGCAACGCCTGGGCGCTTTCCGCTGACCGAGCTTGTTCAGGTCCCCTATCTCGTCGGCAGTGCCGAGATCGGCACCAAGGTTCTCAACGATTCCGAGTTGCGGTCAAAATACCTCGATGCCGAGCACAAGGGGGTCAAAGTCCTTCTCCTGCTCACCCACCAGCCCGGCAACGTGCACACCACCAAGAAGCCGATCCGGACAGTGGAGGACATTAAGGGGCTCCGAATCCGCTTCGCCTCCCCGACCATCCGCGACTTCATCGCGGCACTGGGTGGAACGCCGGTCGGCGTGCTTCCGACTGAGCAGGTCGAGCAGCTCCAGAAAGGCACGATCGACGGCGTCTTCATCGATTACGGCGGTGCCGGAATCGCGTTCAAGATGGGCGGCGTCCTGAAATATTCGACCGAGATGTACTCCTACGTGTCGAGCTTCGGCGTGGCGATGAATCCCGATTTCTGGAACAGATTGCCGCCCGACTTGCAGGGAATAGTGACGAAATCGATGACGGGGGTCGAGAAGGAAGTGGGCGAGGCCTGGGACGGCTTGGACGTTCCGGGCAAGAAAGCGATCATGGATGGCGGCGGCGAAGCGATCCGGCTTTCCCCCGAGGAGAATGCCAGGTTTCGTAAGATTGGCGCAGAAGTAGCGGAAGCCAGAGTGAAGGACCTCGAGAGCAAAGGCATGCCGGCCCGCGCCATCTACGATAGGATGAAATCACTGGCACAAGAGCATGCGAAGAGCTCGAAGAACTTTTGGAATTAGGGCCTCTTTCTGAATGAAATTGGTGCGCTCGCATCGGTACATAGTTCGAAGCGCGAGCATTTGTGCCTGAGCCGAGAAACGCCTGGCGTTCGAGGATCTCCGCGACCTGCGGCCTGATCGCATCCGTTTTTCTCGGCGGCATGCTGCTGCTCACCGTCGCCGACGTGGTTCTGCGCGCGCTGATCAATCTCCCGATCCCCGGCGTCTACGACCTCATTGAGCTGTTGCTCGCCGCGACCTTTTTCTTCGCGCTGCCGTGCGTCTTTCTGCGCGACGAAAACATCCTCGTCAATTCGATCGATGATCTGGCCCCACGCTGGGTACCGATGCTCAAGCGTGCGGCAAACCTTCTCGCCGCGGTCATGCTGGCGCTGATGGCTTGGCAGGGGTTTATCGCCGCCCGCGACAGTTATGAATTCCACGACGTCACCGGGGACCTTGGCCTGCCGCGGACATGGCATTGGCTTGCCCTGCTGATCGGCGTGATCGGTTCAGCGATTGCTGCGCTCGCCATGGCATCGCGCCGTGAGGATGGGCCGGAGGCATGAGCATGAGCGTCGCCACCATCGGCATGCTCGGCGTAGCCTTGCTGCTGGTCCTGATTTTCCTGCGCGTACCGATCGCGGTGGCGCTTGGCCTTTCCGGGCTGCTCGGATACGCCGCGATCGATGGCTGGCACTCGGCGCTGAGAATGTTCGGTCTCGTGCCGTATCAGTTGGCGAGCGCCTATTCGCTCTCCGTCATCCCATTGTTCATTCTGATGGGCGCCGTGGCCGCACGCGGCAAGATGGCGACCGAGCTGTTCCAGGCCTGCAACGCCGTCTTCTCAGGAGTTCGTGGTGCGTTGGCGAACGCAACCATTGGCGCCTGCGCGCTGTTCGGCGCGATCTGCGGCTCTTCCATCGCGACCGCTGCCACCTTTTCCCGGGTTGCCATCCCGGAGATGCGTCGGCATGGCTACGACTCGGCATTCGCCGCGGGCGCAGTCGCCTCGGCAGGCACCCTCGACGTCCTGATCCCGCCCTCCGTGTTGATCGCGATCTATGCCATCGTCGCGGAGCAGTCGCTGGTCCAGCTCTACGCGGCGGCCTTCATCCCGGGCTTCGTGCTTGCCGGTCTCTACGTGGTGACGGTGTGGGTCGTCGCGCTCCTGCGGCCAGACTGGATCCCCAGGGTCAGGTCCATGCCTTGGCGCATCCGTCTGCGCGCATCGGTCGGCATGTGGAAGCTTGGTGTGCTGTTCTTCTTCGCCGTGTTCGGGATTTATCTTGGCTGGTTTTCGCCGACCGAAGCTGCCGCAATGGCGGCGTTTGTAGCGATTCTGATCGCTTTTGCCACGGGCGCAATGCGATGGCGTGGCCTCATCGAATGCATGCTCGAGACAGTCTACACCACGGCGGCGATCTTCTTCATCGTGGTCGGCGCTTTCATCTTCTCGCGCTTCATCGTGCTCACGCAATTCCCCAACGAGCTCACGCGATGGGTGGAAAGCATGGGCTTCTCATGGTTCTGGATCGTGATGGCGGTCATGGCACTCTATGTGCTGCTCGGAACGTTTCTGGACGAGGTGAGCACGATCCTCATCACGGTTCCCGTGACCCTGCCGCTGATGAACAGCATCGGCTACGACGGTGTCTGGTTCGGCATCTTTGTCACGGTCATGTGCACAATCGGTCTGATCAGTCCGCCCACCGGCATGACCGTGTTCGTCATCCAGGCGCAACATCCCGAGATCCCGGTGATGCGCATCTACATGGGCACGCTGCCGTTCCTGATTGCGGACTTTGTTCTGGTCGCGCTGCTGATGATGATGCCCTCCCTGGCGCTTTGGCTGCCGCGCGTTCTTGGGTAGGGCAGATGGGGACTATTCGACCTTGACCCCCGCGGCGCGGATGACCTTTGCCCATTTCTCGGTATAGTCGACGATGAACTTGCCGAAGTGAGCCGGCGAGCTCGGAAAGGTCTCGGCGCCCAGATCGGCGAATTGGGACTTGAGCTTGGGATCGACAAGCCCGGCATTGATCTCGGTGTTGAGGTTGTCGATGATGTCTGCGGGCGTATTCTTTGGCGCGCCGATGCCCTGCCAGCCGGTACCTTCATAGCCAGGCACAAATTCGCCGACGGGCGGAAGGTCCGGCAACAGCTGCGTGCGCGCAGCGCTGGTCACCGCCAATGCACGCACTTTCCCGGACTTGATCTGCTCGATCCAGGTCACGACCGAGCCGAACATGACCTGGATCTGTCCGCCGATGAGGTCGGGTATTGCAGGGCCGTCGCTGCGATAGTGCACCGTGACCAGGTCGACCCCCGCCATCGCCTTGAAAAGCTCGCCATAGAGGTGCGGCGAGCTTCCCGGACCGGCCGAGCCCATGTTGATCTTGCCGGGATTGGCCTTGGCGTAGGCGATGAGCTCGGGAACGGTCTGCGCCGGGAATGAGAGATTGGTGACCAGGACATTGTACGTTTGCACCGTGCTCGCGACCGGCGCGATGTCGCGAATGAAATCGAAGTTCACATTCTGATAGATCGTCGCGTTCCACGCGTTCGAAGTGGAAGCTTCAAGCAGAGTATAGCCATCGGGTTTTGCCCGAGCGACCATTTCGGTGGCGATATTGCTGCCGGCTCCAGGGCGATCTTCGACGATGAATTGCTGCCCAAGCCGCTCCGAGAGCCATTGTCCGGTGAGCCGCGCGACGATGTCATTGACGCCGCCGGCGGCATAGCCGACGAGCAGGCGCACCGGCCGTGACGGATAGGCCTCCGCTCTTCCAAGGCAAGGAAATGCTGGAACTGCGGCAGCACTCGTTGCCAACTGCAGGATTCGCCGACGGGCGAGCTTCATGGGATTTCTCTCACAGTTGTCGCGATGCTCACGAAACACGCTCAATCCCCTGAATATCCCGCGCAAGCACATCTGACTACTACACTCATAGCAATGACACGAGATGGGGGGTCCGCTCCAACCGCCGCCACGGTGCACGAATGCGACCGGTAGCCGGGTAAAACCAACGTTGCGTGGATATCTCCGGTCTGTTGAAATCGAGACGCAGCTGAGACTCGCTGGAGTCGTCAATCATTGCTGCTGGGCCAACAAAACGGATCGGGAGCCTCGTCGTAAATGCCTCGCCTCGTCATTACCAACATCGACTATCTCGTCACGGTGGATCCGAGCCGCCGCATCATTCGCAACGGCACGCTGGTCATTCAGAACGACCGCATCGTCGGGGTCGGCAAGAGCAATGAATTTCCGCCTAATCCGGGCGATGACGTGATCGACGGACGCGGAAAACTCGCATTGCCTGGGATCTTTGACACCCACGTTCACAATGCCCAGCAGCTCGGACGCAGCTGCGGCGATGAGGCCTATTCGGGGCCGGAGCGGCTGTTCCGCCGCCTATGGCCGGTCGAGGCGCATATGGACAAAGGAGATGCGCTTTGCGCGGGCACGGCTTGCCCAGCTTGAGATGATCCGCGCCGGCACGACGTGCTTTGCCGATCCCGGCAGCTATTTCGCCGCCGAGACGGCACAGGGCGTCAATGAAAGCGGCATGCGCGGGCTGATCGCCCGCACGGTGTTCGACATGGGTCAAACTACGATGGGCAATCTTCCGCGGGGCTTCTTCGAGCCGACCGATGAGGCGCTCGCGCGTGCCGACGAGATGGTCGCCGAGTTCGAAGGCTCACTGGACGGCCGCCTCAAGGCCTGGTTCTCGATTCGCGTACCGGTCGCATGTTCGGACGACCTGTTGCGCCGACTGGGCGGGCTCGCTGAGAAGCGTGGTGTCGGCATCATCGGTCATGCCTGTGAAAATCGCGACGAAACCGTCGCCTCGCATCTGAAATATGGGATGGGAGATATCGCTCGGCTGGAAAAGCTGGGGCTGCTTGGACCCAACATGCTGCTGCTCCACATGGGCTGGGTGGATGCAAAGGAGCTGCACATGCTGAAAGAGCGGGATGTGAAGATTTCGCTCGCGCCAAGCGCGTCCATGCATCAGGCCATGGGCAATATCAGCCACGGGAAGACGCCCGAAATGCTCGAGCTCGGTCTTTCCGTGTCGCTGGGATCGGATTCAGCCATGTCGAGCAACTACCTGGATGCGATTCGGCAAGCCTTTCTCATTGTCGGTGGATTGCATGAAGCGCGTCTGGACCCCAAGGTGCTTCGTCCCGAGACGGCAGTTGAGATGCTGACGATCAACGGTGCGCGCTGCATGCAGTGGGACAAGGAGCTCGGCTCGCTCGAAGTCGGCAAGAAGGCCGATGTCACGCTGCTCGACATCATGCGCCCGGAGTGGCAACCGGTTCACAATCCAATTGCAAACCTCGTTTATTGCGCGCACGGCGGCTGCGTCGACACCGTTATAGTCGATGGCAAAATTCTCCTGCGCGGCGGGAAGGTGCTCACACTGAATGAACACGATCTCTACGCGGAAGCGCAGGATCGGGCGAAGTCGCTGATCCGGCGCACCGGTCTCGAACAAACCGTCGCCTCGATCTGGCCAATGCATTAGCCAGGGGACACTTTGCTCAGTTTTCTTTGCACGCGCTGATCAAAACGCGCGATGTCGACGACGACGCGCTGATGCGATCCGCCACCGATCGGCTCCTTCTCGTCATGCGCCTCGGCCGTGAACACGAGCGTGCGGCCATCGATGCGGGTCAATTCGCAGCTTGCCCAAACGCGCATCCCGACGGGCGTCGCGGCGAAATGGCGTATGTCGAGATGGATCCCGAGGCTTTGGTGCCCGCTCGGCAGCAGATGCTCCACGGCCGCAAGCGCCGCCGCCTCGATCAGGTTGATCATCACCGGAGTAGCCAGGACGGGAACGCGCCCGCTCCCGACATGCGGCGCAGTGTGCTCAGTGCCGACCAGCAGATCTGCGAAGCCTCGCAGGCCGGCTCTCAGACTCGACAGCTCGACCATTCAACGCCGTGGTTCAAGCGAGGTGTTTCCGCTTTCGGTATTCGGCAAGGGGAGTGCGAGCTTACAATTGTCCAGAACGGCAAAAAAGCCTTTTTCGCCCGGACGAAAGCTCAAGCTGGCCGTAAAGACATATGAGCCAAGCTGGGGTTGCTTGAGCTCGTACACCCACCACGGAGCTACCTTGCCGGGCGTGGTCGAATACTGCGCGCAGGTCCCATCGCTTCCATCGAGGATCGGGATGCTTTCCACCTCGTAGCGATAGTCTTTACCGTTGGGCCATGCGACGCCGATGCCGATCTTGGGCTTCTCGTACGTCAGGGGAAAGTCCTGCGAAATGTTTTGCGGATCTCCGCAATTCGGGTACGCAGTAGCGTACTGCTCGTTGCCGGTGCAGATCATGATGGGTGCGCCGTTGCTCCAATCCATGCCTCCCGGCAGCGCACCCCAACGGGTCCGGCAACAGGTCTCAATGGTGACGGAAGGCCACCCGGGTGGAATCTGGAAGGCGGTACTCTGGCTTCTGACGCAGTAATTTGTGGTGCAGGCGTATTGCGCGCCGCAAGGCGAGGCAATCACTGCCAAAACGGCAAGCGAGAGCAGGAGATCCATCGCTCGAATATTCTTGCCCGGACCAACTGTCGGCATCTTTACCTCCTGCATCCATGCGTGCTCGACAGTAAGCCAACAGGGACGTTATGCAAATCGGGAGAATCGGCAGTTGACAGCATAGACAATGATTACCGACGTGCCATTCCCGCTGGTTCACCGGGCTGGTATGATTCGTTATCTGCGGAGGATCTTCGTCGTGCTTGAGTCAGCGGCTCGCTTGAGATCGACAGGAGTTGCATCGAGGGGTCGCCTGCGCCTGGTTGCAGCATTGGGAGCCGCCGTGATGACGGCCGCATGTGGGCAGGAAAACCGCTTTGTTGCCCCACCCCCACCGAAGGTCACGGTGCAATTGCCGGTGCAGCAGACAGTTACGCCCTACCTCGAAGCCACCGGCAACGCCGCGGCGGTGAACACCGTGAAGCTCGTCGCACGGGTGCAAGGCTATCTGCAGGAGATCAAGTACCAGGACGGCGCTACCGTGAAGAAGGGCACGCCTTTGTTCGTGATCGAGCCCGAGCCCTATAAGGTCAAGCTTGAGCAGGCACAAGCGGCGGAGGAGGGGGCCAAGGCTGCCCTGATCAATGCGGAAGCCGAATTCCTGCGCCAGCAGCAGTTGCAAGCGAAGGACGTGTCGAGTCAGGCCAACCTGGACAAAGCGCGCGCCAATCGCGATACCGACCACGCCAACGTGCTGTCTGCGCAGGCCAATACGCAGAGCGCCGAGATCAACCTCAGCTATACGACGGTGTCCGCCCCGTTCGACGGGGTCGTTACCGCGCACAAGGCCTTTGTCGGCGAGCTGGTCGGTGGCGATCAGCCGACCGAGCTGGCGAGCATTGTCCAGCTCAAGCCGCTCTGGGTGTGGTTCAATGTGAGCGAGCGGGACGTGCAGGAGATACGCGCCGCCGTCGGTGCGCGGGGCGGGAATATCGCCGAGCTCAAGGTTCCGATCGAGGTCGGCCTGCAGACCGAGAACGGGTACCCGCACAAGGGTCTGATCGACTACGCCGACCCGAACGTCAACCAGTCGACTGGTACCCTGCAGGCGCGCGGTGTTTTCGAGAATACCAATGGCTCCTTGCTGCCGGGCTATTTCGTGCGCGTGCGCGTGCCGAGGCGTCCGATCCCGGGGCTGCTGGTCCCAGAGGTGGCGATCGGTAGCGATCAAGCCGGCCGCTACGTCCTGACCGTCAATGCCGACAACATCGTCGAGCAGCGCCGGGTGCAGCTCGGCCAGAGCTTTGGCGAGCTTCGCCTGGTCGAGAGCGGATTGAAGCCGGACGAGCGAGTCGTCGTGGCCGGGATTCTCGACGCCGTCCCTGGGCAGAAGGTCGATCCCGAGTCGCCCTCGCCCAAGTCCGCCGCGGCGGAGACCGAATCGAAGTAGCGGCGCGGCATGATCTCGAAATTTTTCATCGAGCGTCCGGTGCTGGCGAATGTGCTCGCCGTCCTCATGATCGTGATCGGCGGCGTCGCGCTGTTTCGGCTCCCGGTGGCGCAATATCCCAACGTGGTGCCGCCGACGATCTCGGTAACGACCCGCTACCCCGGGGCGAGCGCTCGCGCTGTGGTCGACACCGTCGCGCTGCCGATCGAGCAGCAGGTCAATGGCGTCGACGGCATGATCTATATGCAGTCCTACAGCGCCTCCGACGGCAGCTATTCGCTCATCGTCACGTTCAAGATCGGAATGGACATCAACTTCGCGCAGGTGCTCGTGCAGAACCGGGTCTCCAGCGCGCTCGCGCAGTTGCCGCAGGCGGTGCAGGCGCAGGGCGTGACGGTTCAGCAGAAATCCACCGCTATTCTGCAGTTCGTCACGCTGACATCCCCCGACGCCCGGTATGACAGCCTGTTCCTCGCCAACTACGCGACCATCACTTTGCAGCCGGAACTTGCCCGGTTGCCGGGTGTGAGCCAGGTCAACATCTTCGGCGCGGGGCAGTATTCGATGCGGATATGGCTCGACCCCAACAAGCTCTACGCGCTTTCGCTCACGACCGAAGACGTCGTTAGCGCGCTTAAAGGCCAGAACCAACAAGTCACCGCCGGCCAGCTCGGCATGCCGCCGGCCCCGAGCACCCAAGCGTTCCAATATACGCTCGACATTGCGTCCCGCCTCGACGACGTCAGCCAGTTCGAAAACATCGTGGTCAAGACCGAGCAGAACGGGCAGATGGTCCACGTGCGCGACGTCGGCCGCGTCGAGCTCGGCGCCCAGACCTACAGTCAGGTCTTCACGCTCAACGGGAAACCATCGGCAGGGATCGGCATCTACCAGACGCTGGAGGCAAACGCGCTCGACGTGGCTGGCGAAGTCGCGACCAAGATGACCCAGCTCGCAAAGAGCTTTCCGCCCGGGCTGAGCTACAGCATTCCGTTCGATACCACGACGTTCGTTCGCGCTTCGATCAACGAGGTATGGAAGACGTTGTTCGAGGCGGCGATCCTGGTGCTGATCGTGATCGTGGTGTTCCTGCAGGACTGGCGCGCCATGTTGGTGCCCATGACCACGGTGCCGGTCACCATCATCGGCGCGTTCGCCGGCATGGCTGCGCTCAGCTTCAGCGTCAACCTGTCGACGCTGTTCGCGATCGTGCTGGCGATAGGCATCGTCGTCGATGATGCCATTGTGGTCGTCGAAGGCGCGGCGCATCACATCGAGCGGGGCTTGCCGCCAAAGGAAGCGGCAATCCAAGCCATGAACGAGCTGCTCGGTCCGATCATCGGCATCACGCTGGTGCTGATGTCGGTGTTCCTGCCTGCCGCCTTCATCCCCGGCCTCACCGGAAAGATGTTCGCGCAGTTCGCGCTGGTGATCGCTGCCACCGCGTTGCTCAGCGCCATCAATGCCGCCACCTTGAAGCCGACGCAATGCGCGCTGTGGCTGCGGCGCCCCGTTCCGCCGAGTGAGCGCAACCTGTTCTTCCGTGCGTTCAACGCCGTCTACGACCCGTTCGAGCGGGTCTATGCGCGGCTGATCGGCGCTATGGTCGCGCGCAGCGGGCTCATGTGCGCGATCGCGCTGATCGTGATCGCGGGCGCGGGCTACGGCCTTTCTCGCGTTCCGACCGGATTTCTCCCGATCGAAGACCAGGGCTACGTGCTGGTGATGGCGCAATTGCCGGACGGCGCTTCGCTCCTGCGCACCAAGCGCGTGCTAGATCAAGTCAGCGAAATCGCCGGGAAAAATCCCGCAGTCGCAAACGTGATTGCAATTTCCGGTGTTTCCGCGCTCGACAACAGTTCGACGCTGGCCAATTCCGGCGTCGCCTATGTCGTGCTCAAGGATTGGAGCGTGCGTGGCAAGGGGGAGGACCTGCGCTCGCTGTTTGCGCAATTCAATCGCGAATTTGCGGCCATCCAGGATGCGCGCATCGTGACATTTCCTCCTCCGCCCATCCAGGGCATCGGTAATGCCGGCGGCTTTGCCATGCAGATTGAGCTGCGCGACGGCAGCTTCGATCTCACCAAGCTGCAGACCGTCACCAATGGCGTCGTGAAAGACGCGCAGACGCAGAGCGGATTGCAGCGGGTGACGAGCTCGTTCCGCTCCACCGTGCCGCAGGTGAAGGTGGATGTGGACCGTGCCAAGGCGGAGACGCTGCAGGTGTCGATTGACGACGTGTTCGCGACGCTCGGGGCTTATCTGGGATCGAGCTATGTCGACCAGTTCAACAAGTTCGGCCGCGTCTTCCAGGTCTATGTGCAGGCGGATTCGAAGTTCCGCCTGCGGCCTCAGGACATCGAGCTGTTGCCGGTGCGCAACAAGCAGGGGAGCATGATTCCGCTCGGTACGATGGTTCACATCACCCCGACGGTCGGGCCCTCGCTCCTGAGTCTTTATAACCTCTATCCGTCCTCGTCGGTGATCGGGCTGCCGGCAACCGGCTTCAGCTCGGGAGAAGCGCTCGGGCTGATGGAGCAGATCGCGGCGGGGCTGCTGCCCCCGGGCACAAGCTACGAGTGGACTGCCATGTCCTACCAGGAAAAGCTCGTAGGCAATCAGATCTACTTCATCTTTGCGCTGGCAATGCTCCTCGTCTACCTGGTGTTGGCCGGACAGTATGAAAGCTGGTGGATGCCGGTCGCGGTGCTGCTCGCGGTGCCGCTATCCCTGGTGGGGCCGGTTGTGGCACTCAAAGGGCTCGGGATCGACAACAACCTCTACACCCAGATCGGTCTCGTGCTGCTGATCGCGCTCTCAGCCAAGAACGCCATCCTGATCGTGGAGGTCGCGCGCGAGCGGCGCGTATTCGACGGCAAGCCGCTGGTTGAGGCGGCGGTCGAGGCGGCGCGCATGCGCTTTCGGCCAATCCTGATGACGTCGTTCGCGTTTATTCTCGGGGTGCTTCCGCTGGTGCTGGCAACCGGTGCCGGGGCCAGCGCGCGCAAATCAATCGGCATTGCGGTGTTCAGCGGCATGCTGGCCTCGACCTGCCTTGCGGTTCTGTTCGTGCCGTCGTTTTTCGTCGTCGTTCGACGTTTCGAGGAGCGGCTCGCCGGGCGCAAGCTCAAAGCCGCGGAAGCGGCTGCGGTGAGGGCGTGACGTTCCACTCCCACCGCTTGTGCATCGCAGCTTTGAAGTCTCGGCCCAGCACCGGGTTGCCATCTGGCATGGGGGCTATGTGGAAGCAGAGGCGCGACTAGAGTCCGTCATCCCTTGGCTTGCCGAAACCGCGGACGACACGGTGTTGCGCCCGACGGTAGGTGAAGGTTAAGAGCCTTCCCTCGGATCTCCATCAACAGTGATTTGCTCAAGCCGCCAACATGAATGTGCCGGCAGAGCCCTTGATCACGTCCTCTTCAATGCCCGCGCCGCCGCCGCATGCGCCATGAGAAATTCCGCAAGGGCTTCAACGATCTCGGCCAGCGTGCCCGGCTGGAAGGCCACGTCACGCACGAAGTCGTCCCATTGCCGTTGTTTGAGCGGGTCCGCGGCAAAGGCGGGCGTCAACGCGTCGGGCCGTTGAATCGGGATCTCCGTCTTGCGGCGGGCGAAGGTCGCGGCGATGGCGCGCGCCAGCGCATCACCTTTGGATTCGAACGAGCGTGCGAGCACCCAGATATCGTAGAAGTCCTTCATGCGGCTGTTGGCCCGGCCCAGCACGACCATCGCCTGGAATTTCTCGGCGATCACCGTCTCGCGCGGATAGGAGCGAAGCCGCGGCGCGGGCAGATCGAGGAGCACCCGGAGGTCCGTCTCTTCAATCCCGGGCTCGATCGCGTCGCCAAAGCCCACATCGATGACCACGCGCACGTTTGCGCCGTCGACCGTCGCCGTGGTCTTGAGACGTAGACCTCCGTACGCCGCCTCGTCGCGGATGGTATCGACGGTGAGGCCGGCCGCGTCGAAGGTGACGGCGTCCTGCGCGTCCAGCGAGCAGATGTGCCGGAACACCGCGAGCAGGGCGTCGGGATTGGGATCGCCGAAGCCGAGCAGATCGAGATCGCGTGTCGGCCGGTGCGGATCATAGAACCAGGTCGTGATCAGCATGGCGCCTTTGAGGACAAAATCTTGCCGGTGCTTGGTCGAGCCGAGCCGGTAGAGAAACCGTTCCAGCACATAACGCGTGAGCAGGAGATCGAAGGGCTGGTTGCGCTCCTTGGCGAGATTGAGAAGCCGGGCGCGCACCGAGGCGCCGAGGTTGCGAATAGGCTTAGGCATCCACGGTCATCGCCTCGAGGTAGGGCTGGACCCTCTTCCAGACAACGGCGGTCTCGGCATAGCGCGCGATTTCAGCCGGTGTCGCCTTCCGAAGGCGCAGCGCCTCCTTCATCCCTTGAAGCGCCTGCGTGATCCCGGTTTTCGACCCATACCGGCTATGCGAGCGGAAGGCGCGATAGAAGAGATCCGCTATGGTCTTGGCGGGCTCATAAATCGGCACCGTCACGCCTTCGATGACATGCTGTTTGACGCCCGCCTTGAGGAGCTTCGGACCGAACTGGACGATTTCGATGGGAGGATGCGTGATCCGGGGACGCCATTCGCGAAAGCCGATGGCGACCGACACGCGCGGCGGAATGCGATCGGTGAGCTCGTGAAAGGCGAGTGCCGAGTCCAGGCAGATCACGCCGCGCGGCACAAGCTTCGCGGCTTCCGCAAGTGAGTGGTGCGCATCGAGCGGCGCATCGGGAAGCTGGTAGAGCCCGCGCCCCAGCTGACGCAGCTGGCCCCTCTTCTCCATGCGCGAGACGGTGGCGCCAGTGATGCCCGCGGCAATGAATTCCGACAGGCGCAGCATCCCGCGCGCTTTGAGGAGCGCCACGGCCCGGTCCTGTTGGCGGTCAGATTGGGCGGTTTCCATGGACGAAATATGATATAAAACATTGTATTTATCAATAGACAATTCAATTATTTGTATCGGTTGCCCTGTAGAAGCGATTGATTCAATTTAATTTTCGACGACTCGGCCAAGCGCTGTTTTAAATCGTCGGTCTGCTCCAACGGAACGTCTCCACAGCCTGGCGTAGCAAGGGGAGTGGGACGCTCGCGAATCGGCGCGGAGCAGTAGCATGGTCGCCCGCTCAAGTGCCGGATGGCCAGCCCCACGATCTTTAGTCGGATCTCCGTTCACGTTGCATCCATGATACGGCGTCGACCTCTCGATGATTTCGAGGCTGTAAGATCATGAGGGGCAAACGGAAGGCGCCGGTTCATCCGCGGTCGCTCTGTCCGTAGCCACTCACTCACCGTCTCCGACGCCATGCCGAGACGGAATTCATGCAGCATCTATATCGCGCGTAGAGCACGACCAAGTCGAGTGCCGCTGGTCTGTTCACAATATGATCGACTGCCGAGGGGTAAGCGTGTAGTTCCAGTTCGGACAGGTCTCATGGGGAGACAGTGCGAGCGCCTTTAATTGTCGATTGGTAACTTTCCGACCTTTTCGATAGATCTCCTGGTCGAGGTGAGCTTCCACGTTCAGTCCACCGATCGTTCTCGTACCTCTGATAAATGCCAGCATTGTATTGAGGTCGGTTAATGGCCGACCCGCCCAATTCATGCTGATATGGCTAAAAAGCCGGTATTCGACTGGATTCCATTTAGAGCAGCCTGGAGGATAATGGCTCAAGGTGACCGTGAGACCCAAACCGTCACATAATTTATCCTGCAAATCTTTTTTCCAGCTTCGGAGATTATAACCGTTACCCCCGCCTCCATCGGCGAGTATTAGCAGACGGTCGCACATCGGATAAGCTGACCGCCCATATCGCTGCCACCACGATACTAAACAATTCGCTGCAAATTCGGCAGTGTTGTGCGAAATTCCGACCGTCACATACCCCGTATTTTTACCGAGATCGTAAATCCCAAATGGCACCGCTACGCACTGCGCGTGGCTTGCGAAGTAGGACTCGACCTCGCGGGCTTTCTTACGCCAGCTTCTACCTTCCCGTCTGTAGTTTCCTATGAGTTCCTTCTTTTTTGTGTCAATGCTGATTACCGGAAGACATTCATCAAGGAATTGCGCCTTTAGACTAGCGATGTATCTGAATTGTTTGTCGCGATCTGGGTGCTGCGCACCTGCCTGCTTCTTCTTGTTTACTTGCAAAGAGTATCCTATCTTGCGAAGCAATCGCGCAACCGTGTGAGTACAGGCTTGGTGGCCCTCCGCTTTGAGCTTGCTGCTGAGATTGCGAAGGCTGCTACGCACCCACCTTTGATTGGTGATGGGGTCGCCTGCGATTTCATCTGTTAGCATAAGTTCTAACGCCGGTACCGTGCCCGGATCTTTCACTTCGAGCAACTTTCTACCCGCGCCAGGAGACCGTTGAGGCTGCGCAAGGGTTCCTGGCAAGGCTTTCTGCCAAGCTGAAGTTTACGTTTCCACGTCGATATGGTCGTGGATGAGAGGCCTGTTATATCAGCCAATGACGTGCAGCCACCCTGGCCGATCACCGCAGCTTCTGCTGCTGCCCACAGATTACGCTGCCGTCCATCCAAGTACGGCCTGAGGAGACGCCAGCGCTTCAGAATGTCTTGCCGATTTGTCATAACCACCTCCCCACTGCAGCCGGTTACATCGCGGGCCTGAAGTCAATCGAGAAAGTCTAATCTGGGTTTCGTGCAAATACATTGAGAGCGATTAACCCAGGCACGTATCGGGCGGGCGGTAAAATTGTCTGGCTTGTGGTTCTTTAAGGGATGACCGCGCTGGATCGCTCTGCTGCGCACCGCATAGGCCTCCGTGCTCGATGTCCCCTTTGGGTCAAAACCAGCGGTAATCAGTGCGCTCGCAGTGGGTCCGGTATACTCCGATGAGCGGACATTCCTGAGAGGGACATAAAGACGCGAAGCTATGAGGCTGCGATGTCTTTGCGGAGCAAGATCTGGGACAGCGATAAGCCGGACCGCTTACGATCATTCCGTGGGGCCCGGCGGCGACCTTGTTCCGCATGATCCGGGATCGGATTGTGGTACAGCCTGTTCGGCGGTGGCTGGGCGCAGTCAGCGCCAGCGAAGGCGAGCCACCTCCAATCGCAGAAAATTATATTGCGATCTCAATAATATAGATGTTCGCAGTTTTATTCTGACCGGCGCGCCACTTGCGCCAGACCACGAAATCGCGTCCTGCAGCCACCCACTCCCACGCAATCGTTCTCCAAACCACGGCAGGGCGGCCTTGAAGAATATACTGAATATCAGTACATTCGGAGTCGGGGCTCGCAATGGACTTCGAATGGGGACGACACCAAGGAACAAGCCAACCGGAAGAAGCATGGTGTCGACTTCCGCACGGCCGCGAAAGTGTTCTTGGACCCGTATGTGATCGAGTTTGATGATCTCGATGCCGCTGGCGAGTTGCGCTTCAACGCTATCGGTCTGGTCGACGGCCGAATGCCCCTTCGTCACCTACACGATGAGGGGCGAGATCGTTCGTATCACATCCGCGAGAGGGGCGGAGCCGCATGAAAAAAGGAAGTATCACGAGATTTAAGCTCGATCCGAAGAAGCCCCCGAAGACCGATTGGCGCGCCTTCGACGCCATGAGCGAACAGGAGCGCCGTCGCGCCGCTGTTTCGGACACGGATTCTCCGCCAGCGACCGAGGCGCAACTTGCGCGTGCTCGGCGTGTGCCGACTGTGCGTGCGTTGCGCAAGAAGCTGAACTTGACGCAGGAAGAGTTCGCGGCGCGGTTCCACCTCCCGCTCGGGACTGTGCGAGATTGGGAGCAAGGCGCGCATCGTCCCGACAGGGCCGCGCAAGTGCTGCTAACGGTCATCGCAAGGGACCCGGACGCGGTGGCACGCGCGCTCGAAAGCTAGTGGACGAGATGGCGTAGTGGCTCCGGGCTCCATCGCCTGGTACAGCGTGGCCGATGGTAGCTCTGCGCTCTCTATCGTAGCGCCACGGCGAAAGAATAGTGCCCATCTTCATCGACCGTGGCGCGCCGCCACACTCGGCCTCAATCGTACCGATCTCAAATGCGTGGGCGTCATCGCCCAACGGGGCTGCATTGCCGTCGGTGAGATCGGCAAAGCGGCTGGTCTGACCAGGGGGCCATGACTACGGCCCTCGACCGAATAGAGGATAGAGATGCCAAGCCGTTGAAAAGAGTGGAGAATAAATTTAGTGATGCGGCCCGAACCACTGGGCGCTGCGAGAATGATTGGACGGAGTTAACGTAGGAAAAGCAAGCAAAGCAATATGTTAGATATGAGATTTTCGATCGCCCCGATGATGGAATGGACCGACCGGCATTGCCGGTTTTTCCATCGCCTGCTCACGCGGCGGGCGCGCATCTATACGGAGATGATCACCACCGCCGCGGTGCTCTACGGGGACCGCGCGCGGCTCCTCGCCTATGATCCGGCGGAGCATCCGCTCGCCCTACAGCTCGGCGGATCGCATCCGCACGAGCTGGCACAATGCGCCGAGATTGCCGCCGACTTCGGTTATGACGAGATCAATCTCAACGTCGGCTGCCCCTCCGATCGGGTGCAGGAGGGCCGCTTCGGCGCTTGCCTCATGGCGGAGCCGCTCCTCGTTGCCGAGTGCGTCGCAGCCATGCGCGCCAAGGCCGAGGTGCCGGTCACCGTCAAATGCCGTCTGGGCATTGATGAGCAGAACCCGGAGGAGGCGTTGGAAGCGCTGACCTGCGCGCTCGAGCAAGCGGGCATAGCGGCACTCATCGTGCACGCCCGCAAGGCTTGGCTTGCGGGGCTGTCTCCACGCCAGAACCGGGAGGTCCCGCCCCTCGATTACGATCGCGTCTATCGTCTCAAGCTTGCGCATCCCGAGCTGCCTGTCGTGCTTAATGGCGGCATCGCAGATCTTGCCCAGGGAGCCGATCATCTCGCGCGCGTCGATGGGATCATGATGGGGCGCTCCGCCTATCAGGACCCATGGAGGCTGTTGGAGGTCGACCATGCCTTGTTTGGCGAGCCGAGCCCGCTTGCAACTCCGCAGACCGCAGGGGAGGCTCTCATTCCGTACATCGAGCGCGAGCTCGCGCGTGGCACGCGCCTGAGTGCCATTACGCGGCATGTGCTCGGATTGTTTCGAGGCGTTCCCGGGGCGCGTGCGTTTCGCCGCCATCTTGCGACTGAAGCGGTCAAACCGGGCGCGGGCCTTGCGGTTTTCCGCGCCGCCCTGCGCCTTGTTGTGGACGCCCAAGCGCCCTTGCCGCACAGCGCTGCGGCCTGACAGGCAACCGGAGCGGAAGCGGGATGATGCCTGGACGTCGTGCGCTGATCTTCGCCGCGTGCGGCCTATTCATCTTCGCCTCGCCCGTCTCTGCGCAGAATTATCCAAACGGCCCGATCCGGCTACTTGTAGGGTTTGCTGCCGGGGGCTCCTCGGACGTACTCGCTCGTTCCGTAGCGAAAGCTCTGTCGGAAGGCCTCGGGCAATCCGTCGTCGTCGAGAACCGGCCTGGCGCCGGCGGCAATATCGCTGCTCAAGCCGTGGCCCGCGCCGATCCCGATGGTTACACCGTGCTCTTCGGTACCAACGGGACCTTGGCCATCGGACCGGCGCTCTATAAAAATCTCAAATACGACCCGGTGCACGATCTCGCGCCCGTGGGGCTGCTGCACAAGCTCCCGAATGTGCTCATCGTTCATCCTTCCATTCCCGTCGCGAACCTGACCGAGCTGATAGACTATGCCCGCCGCCGACCGGGGCAGCTCACCTTCGCCTCGGCCGGTGTCGGGTCCGCGTCGCATTTGGCAGGAGAGTTGCTGAAAGCTGCCGCAAATATCGATATTGTTCATGTGCCGTATAAGGGCGGGGGCGCCGCTCTGCCCGACTTGTTGTCGGGACGGGTATCGATGATGATTGAGACCATTCCCAATGCATTGCCTGTGGCGCGCAGCGGAATGGTGCGTGCACTGGCGGTGACTACGCCGATGCGATCCTCGGCCGCGCCCGACCTGCTGACGTTCGCGGAATCAGGGCTTCAGGACTTTGACGTAAGCTCATGGACGGGGTTGTTCGTCCCCGCGGGCACGCCTCGCGCAATCATCGAGCACTTGAACGCGGAGACGGTCCGGATCGCAAGCGATCCGGACTATCTCGACCAACTCAAGACGCTCGGAACCGACGTCGCCTTCTCCACTCCGGAAGGCCTTGCCGCGTTCATGGCCAAGGATATCGCGAATTGGACGCTGGCAGTCCAACGCTCCGGAGCCAGTGCCGAGTGATGCTGTCGACGAAACATGCATGCAGAGTGATGGAGACGCCATGACCTATCAAGCCATCGGTGTAACGCCATGCTCTCCGCATATAGGAGCCGAAATCGGCGACATCGACCTGACAAAACCGTTGTCCAACCAGCAAGTCTCCGAGCTGCATCAAGCCTTCACGGATCACCTGGTCATTTTCTTCCGCGACCAGAAGATCAGCTTCGATGATCAGATCAGGACGGCAGCGTATTTCGGCCCGCTTGGCCGCCATGTCGGCGCGAGTACCATCAGCAAGACGACCGAGAATCCGTTCGTGCGCAAGTTCCACTACGATGAGAGCTCGAAAAAAATTTCCGGCGACAACTGGCACAGCGATCAGTCCTGCGCGGCCATCCCGCCGCTCGGCAGCATGCTCTACAATCATACGGTCCCCCCGAACGGCGGCGGCGATACCATGTTCGCCAGCATGTATGCCGCATACGATGCGCTGTCGTCGCGCATGAAGAGCTATCTCGAAGGGTTGACGGCGACGCACGACGGAACGCGCGTGTTCGGGCCGGGTACCCCGGTTGCCGTGCACCCGGTAATCGTGCGCCATCCCGTCAGCGGCAAGAGATTGATTTACGTGAACACGGATTTCACGTCCCACATCAACGAGCTCCCGCGCGCCGAGGGCGACCGCATCCTTCAATTCCTCTACGATCATTGCGCCTGCGACGAATGGGTCTTCCGGTTCCGATGGCGCCCTCACTCCATCGCCTTCTGGGACAACCGCTGCACCCATCATAAGGCGATCTGGGACTATTGGCCCAACGTGCGGTCCGGATATCGGGTTCAGGTGGAAGGCACCGCGCCCCCGGTGGCGGGGTGAGGGCAGGGGAGCAGGGCCGGCTCGAGCGGCGCTCTGGTCGGTTCAGATGCCGTATTGAGGCTCGACACCGCCGCTTGCTGCGGCACGCTCGCCGTGGACAAATAAGCAAGGCACAAACAAGCGATCTGGTCACGGCGCTCCACCACTCCATTCGGAGCGCGAAGTGATTTTCGGTGCGCCGATAAGCGAGCTTCTGCTGCTGGCAGCATTGATCGTGGTCGGAGGGCTGGTCACCGGGCTCCTGGCGGGGCTGTTCGGAATCGGCGGGGGAGCGCTTATCGTCCCGGTTCTATACGAAGTGTTCGGCGTGCTCGGCGTCGCCGACGAGGTGCGATTTCAACTTTGCATCGGCACCTCGATTGCCATCATCGTGCCGACCAATGTGCTGTCTTTTCGGGCCCATCGTGAGCGCGGCGCCGTGGTCATGGAGGTGGTGCGCACGTGGGCCGTGCCGGCCATCGTGGGCGTTGCGACCGGTTCGGCCATTGCCGCGTTCGCACCCGGCGCCTTGCTCAAGCTCGCTTTCGTTCTGATCGCCAGTGTAATTGCAACCAAGCTGCTGCTGGGCCGGGAGAACTGGCGGCTGGCTGATTCGCTGCCAGGCCGCATTGGCATGCTCGGGTACGGTTTCTGCGTAGGCCTCTGCTCCGCGTTGATGGGCATCAGCGGCGGCTCGATCTCCAACATGATCCTGACGCTGCACGGAATGTCGATGCACAAGGCGGTGGCGACCTCCGCCGGGCTGGGGGTCCCGATCACCATTGCAGGCACGATCGGCTATGTGCTTGCCGGACTCCCACAGCAGGCGCTCATGCCGCCTTTGTCGGTCGGCTTCGTTTCGCTTATCGGATTTGCGGTGATGGCGCCGATCTCGAGCTTCACCGCGCCTTACGGGGCCCGACTTGCGCACGCCCTGTCCAAGCGTCGCCTCGAGATCGCCTTCGGCAGCTTTCTCTTGCTCGTCTGCGTGCGCTTCATCGTGAGCCTCCTCGGATGATGCTCAAAGGAATCGGGCATCTCGGGCCTACGGGTATCCCCGCAGCAGCAGCCGGTCGCCGCGAACCTCCCAGCTCTCCAGACGGTTGAGGAAGGTCATGCCGAGCAGGCTCGTGCGCAGCGCGCCGGGCGAGGCGACGAGAGCCGGGACGGACCGCTCGGTGAGTCCACCTATGGAAACCCGGTCCAGAGTGACGGGCGCCGCGCGCGCCAACCCGTTCGCCGTATCGACGTTGACGGAGTATTTGAGGACTTCGAGCGGCAAGCCTGCAGCGCGCGCCGCCTCATGGGTAAGCACGACAGCACTCGCTCCCGTGTCGAGCACCATGCTGATGCGCGCACCATTGACCTGCCCCACGACGGAGAAGCTTCCACCTGCCCCCCGGGCAATCTGCACGGTGCGGCCGTTGGTCACCGCACGGCCAGGCAGGAATTGCGCGAGCACCCGGTCGGCCACGCTGCGCAGCTCGGTGCGATAGGTGTAGCCGAGCGCCAGCGCGAGCGCGATCAAGAGCCACAGAATGGCGGACCGCAGGACGTGCGATAACCGATAGCGATAAAGCGCAACCGCCACGATCGCCGCGAGGGCGAGCGCCATGATCTTGGTCTCGATCGATGACTCATCCCAGCGGACGAGCTCGGCCCAGGCCCCTTCATCCTGCCGCAGCAGCAGGATGAACAGCACGATCGCGGCAATCGCCAACAGGAGCGAGAACAGGCGGCGCACGAGGGACTGTATGTCTTACGGCTGTCCGAACAGCAATGCGCGCAGTCTGCTTTTCCGCTCTTGCTTCGAGGGTAGCGAGGGTCGAAGAGTAGAGCCGGTGCGCGAGCAGCGAAAAGTAGCCTTGCGTGGTGACGGCCATGATGGCCAGGATGTACAACGACGAGCAGCATTACGAACGGCATGAACGTGCCTGATGCGTCCTCGACTCCCACCGGCCGAATGAGGATGAACATCCAGGAGAGGCCAAAGAAGATCGAGCAGGATGAAGCGCAATCGCCAGCCGCTGATATTGATTTGACCCTCGGGCTCGGCGAGAAACTGCCGGCACTAAGAGTGCGGTTCAATCGAGTGGTTAACGATCGCTTGCGCGGAGCGGCGATCGGGCGCTTGAATGTGAACCGCCATTGGGCTGACCACCCAGAGCCGGCGGAAGGGACAAGGCATGAAGCTGTATGATGGCGGGCGCGCGCCCAATCCTCGGCGGACGCGAGTTTTTCTGGCAGAAAAAGGGATCAAGGTCCCGCTTCAGCAGGTCGATCTCGGGGCTCTGGAGCACATGTCGGTGGCCTATGCCGCAATCAATCCCTTGAAGCGCGTCCCTGCGCTTGTTCTCGACGACGGCACCGTCATCACCGAATCCATTGCGATCTGTCGCTATTTCGAGGCGCTACAGCCTGATCCTCCTCTGTTCGGCCGCACCGCCCTTGAAATCGCACGCATCGAGATGTGGAATCGCCGGCTCGAGCTGCACCTCCTCTTCCCCGTTTCTCATGTGTTTCGACACACCCATCCGGCGATGAAAGCGATGGAGGTGCCGCAGATCTCGGAATGGGCTGAAGCGAACAAGCCGCGGATCCTCGAATTCATTACCCTGCTCGACACTGAGCTCGCGCAGCACCGCTTCATCGCGGGCGATACCTTCAGCGTCGCGGATATTACCGGACTCATCGCTCTCGGCTTCATGAAGCCGGCAAAGCTCACGGTCCCGGATGAGCTCAAGCAGCTCAGTCGGTGGCATGCGGAGCTTTCGGTCCGCCCCAGCGCTGCAGCCTGATTCATGCGTCTTACCATCCTCGGATCGGGGGATGCCTTCGGTTCGGGAGGACGATTCAATACCTGCTTCTTCCTCGAAACAGCGAAAGGGGTATTGGTTGTCGATTTTGGTGCGTCATCCCTGATTGCGCTCAAGGCGCGCAACATCGATCCGAACCAGATCGACGGCATCCTGCTCTCGCACTTGCATGGTGACCATTTCGGCGGGCTCCCCTTCCTGTTGCTCGATGCTCAGTTTCTCGCCCGACGCGAGCGGCCGCTCGTGATTGCCGGACCACCTGGAACGAGGGCGCGGCTCTATCAGGCGTGTGAGGTGTTCTTTCCGCTGTCCACCCTCAACAAGTGGCGGTTTTCCTGGTCCGTGATGGAATTCGCTGTAGGGGTATCGAGCGAGTTTCTGGGCCATTCAGTGACTACAGCTGAGGTATCGCATTTCTCCGGTGCTTCCTCGACCGCTGTCCGCATCTCCGATGGTGAGAAGGTGTTCGCCTATTCCGGCGACACTGAATGGGTAGATGCGCTCTATGTAATTGCGAAAGGGGCCGATCTCTTTATGTTGGAATGCTACGCAGAATCGGGACCTGCGAGCGGGCACGTGACCTGGAAGATTCTCAGGGAGAAATTGGGCAATCTGCATGCGCACCGGATCATGCTCACCCATATGAATCCCACCATGCTGGCGCGATTGGACGAAGTGCGCGCCCATGGGCTTCTTGCCGCCCATGACGGCGCGATCCTGGAGTTTTGAGCTGATTATCGATCGAGCCGTGCGATCAAGCTCGAGGTATCCCAGCGCCTACCGCCCATCTTCTGCACCTCGGCATAGAACTGATCGACCAGCGCCGCCACGGGCAGGCTCGCGCCGTTCTTGCGCGCTTCGCCGAGGCAAATAGAAAGATCCTTGCGCATCCAGTCGACGGCAAAGCCGAAATCGAACTTCCCAGCCATCATGGTCTTGTAGCGGTTCTCCATTTGCCAGGACTGAGCGGCGCCCTTCGATATCGTCTCCACCACCATATCGACGTCGAGTCCTGCTTTTTTCGCAAAATGAATTCCCTCGGAGAGGCCTTGAACCAGGCCAGCGATACAAATCTGGTTGACCATCTTTGTGAGCTGGCCGGCACCGGCACCTCCGAGAAGCTTGCACATGCGGGCATAGACCGCGATCACCTTCTCGGCGCGCGCATAGGGGGCGGCATCGCCGCCGCACATGACCGTCAGGACACCGTTCTCGGCGCCGGCCTGGCCGCCTGAGACGGGACCATCGATGAAATCGAAGCCGTGCTTTTTCGCTTCGGCATGAAGCTCGCGCGCAATCTCGGCCGAGGCGGTGGTATGGTCGATGAACACCGCGCCTCTCGCCATGCCCTGATAAGCCCCATTCGGTCCGAGAGTCACTTCGCGCAGGTCTGCGTCATTGCCGACGCAAGATAGAACGAAGTCTTGCCCCTCGGACGCGGCCTTCGGGGTCGGGGCTGCGCGTCCGCCGTGCTGGGAAACCCATTTCTCGGCCTTCGCCCCGGTGCGGTTGTAGACGGTGACCTCGTGTCCGCCTTTGTTCTTGAGGTGCCCCGCCATGGGATAGCCCATTACGCCGAGACCGAGAAACGCCACCTTCGCCATTTCTGCTCTCCATGCCTATATCCCGTGTGATTGCGATGCCGCGGCGCAGACTGTCAACTCTTTCGCGAGGATCTCATGCCGGTTTCAAAGGAGCAGGTGCTCGCAGCGCTCGAGGGCGTGAAATCCCCTGACGGCATGCCGCTCCCCCGCGGTGGGACACTGTCGGAAGTCGTGGCCGGCGATGGCAAGGTGTTTTTCTCGATCACCGTCGACGCCGATGCGGTCAAGGCATGGGAGCCGATACGCGAGCGAGCGGAGGCAGCGGTACGGGCGCTGCCGGGCGTGCAATCCGCCCTGGTGGCGCTTACCGCGGAGCGTAAAACCGGCGCTGCGCCTCGTCCGCCGCCGCGTGCCGCGGGACGCGCCGAATCCCTGCAGGGCATACCCGGCGTAGAGGCGATCATCGCGGTCGCGTCAGGCAAGGGCGGAGTGGGCAAGTCGACCACCGCGGTCAATCTGGCGCTCGGACTGAGCGCCTTGGGCCTGCGGGTGGGGATTCTCGATGCCGACATCTACGGTCCATCCATGCCGAGGCTTCTTGCGATCAGGGAGCGCCCGCAAACCATCGGTGGGACCCGGCTCAAACCGATCACGCGCTATGGACTTTCCGTGATGTCCATCGGCTTCCTCATCGACGAGGAAACGCCGATGATCTGGCGGGGTCCCATGGTGATCTCCGCACTCACGCAGATGCTCCGGGAGGTCGAGTGGGGGACACTGGACATCATGGTGGTGGACATGCCGCCTGGGACCGGCGACGCCCAGCTCACCATGGCGCAACAGGTGCCGCTCAAAGGTGCCGTGATCGTATCGACGCCGCAGGATCTCGCCCTCATCGATGCGCGGCGCGGGATTTCCATGTTCAAGCGCGTCAATGTCCCAGTGCTCGGGATCGTGGAGAATATGAGCTACTTCCTTTGCCCCGAGTGCGGCACCCGCTCCGATGTTTTCGGCCACGGCGGCGCGCGGGACGAGGCGCAGCGGCAGGGCGTGCCGTTTCTGGGCGAAGTGCCCCTGCACATGGCGATCAGGGAAAAATCCGACGCGGGCTTGCCGGTGGTCGCAACCGAGCCGGACGGACCTCATGCCGCCACCTACCGCAGCATCGCCGCCGCAGTCCGCGATCAGCTCAAAGCGGGCGGGCGCGCGGCGCCCAGGATCGTCATCGAAGCCTGAAACACAAGAGCAGGACCTCATTCCTGCCCATCCGCAGGGCGCGGATCCATCGCAATCGCATGGCCTGTGACCTCGATTGCGGATGGATGTGCCGCAGGCATTCCTCTTGCGCCTGATCGCTCGACCCGCCTATTTAGCCTTCGGAACGGGGCGCCGGCGCTCCCGTGGCGCCCAAGGCGTCCCGCAAGCACGGAGGAACAGCCCAATGAAACGTCGCGCATTTCTCAAGGTCGCCGGCACCGGTCTGGCCGCATCCGCCGTCGCCGCGCCAGCCATTGCCCAGTCCATGCCGGAGATCAAATGGCGGCTGACAGCGAGCTGGCCAAAATCGCTCGACACGCTTTACGGGTCGCTCGAAACCTTTTCCAAATATATTGGGGAAGCGACGGACAACAAGTTCCAGGTTCAATCGTTTGCCGCGGGGGAGATCGTGCCCGGTCTGCAAGTGCTCGATGCCGTGCAAAGCGGCACCGTGGAGGCCTGCCATACCGCCACTTACTATTTCATCGGCAAAGACCCAACCTGGGCGCTGTTCTGTGCGGTGCCGTTCGGCCTCAACACCCGCCAGCAGAACGCCTGGTACTATGACGGCGATGGCCTCAAGCTGATGAATGAGTTCGGCCAGAAGTTCAACGTCTACTCGCTGGTCGGCGGCAATACCGGCGCGCAGATGGGTGGCTGGTTTCGCAAGGAGATCAAGACCGTCGATGATCTCAAGGGCCTCAAGTTCCGCATTGGCGGCTGGGCCGGCACGACATTGCAGAAGCTCGGGGTGGTACCGCAGCAGATTGCCGGAGGCGACATCTATCCGGCACTGGAGAAAGGCACTATCGACGCGGCCGAGTGGGTCGGGCCCTATGACGACGAGAAGCTCGGCTTCCATAAGGTGGCACAGTACTACTACTATCCCGGTTGGTGGGAAGGCGGCACCGCCAACCATTTCATGATCAACCTGGCGAAATGGAACGAGCTGCCTAAGAACTATCAGGCCGTCGTCACGGCGGCGGCAGGACTCTCCAATATCGAGCAAACCGCCAGATACGATGCGCGCAACCCGGCCGCGCTCAAGCGCTTGGTGGCAGCGGGTACGCTACTGCGCCCATTCTCGCAGGCAATCATGGAAGCCTGCCTCAAGGCTTCGCAAGAGGTCAACGTCGAGACCTCCGCCACGAATCCGGATTACAAGAAGATCTGGGATTCCATCCAGGCGTTTCGAAACGACGAATACCAGTGGTGGCAAGTTGCGGAGTTCAGCTACGACAATTTCATGATCCGCACCGGGACGCGGGCTTAAGTACATGAAGCGCCGGGACTTGCTGCAGGCGGCCGGGCTTGCTGCCGCCTCAACTGCACTCGCCAGGCCCGCCATCGCCCAGTCCATGCCGCAGATCAAATGGCGGCTTACGTCCAGTTATCCGAAGTCGCTGGACACCATCTACGGAGCCTCAGAAGCCTTCGCCAAAGCCGTGGCGGAGGCAACTGACAACAGGTTCCAGATCCAGGTCTTTGCTGCGGGCGAAATCGTCCCCGGCCTGCAAGCCGCAGATGCCGTGCAGAGCGGCACGGTCGAGATGTGCCACACCGCATCCTACTACTATTTTGGCAAAGATCCGACGTTTGCGTTCGGGACTTGCATACCGTTCGGACTCAACAGCCGGATGCAGACGGCATGGATGTATTTTGGCGGCGGCATGGAGTTGATGAACGACTTCTACCGGAAATTCAACATCTATGGCGTTCCGGCCGGCAACACCGGCGCGCAAATGGGCGGCTGGTTCCGCAAGGAGATCAAGGAAGTGTCCGATCTCAACGGGCTCAAGATGCGGATCGGCGGCTTTGCCGGCCGAGTCATCTCCAAGCTCGGCGTGGTGCCTCAACAGATCGCCGGCGGCGATATTTATCCGGCGTTGGAGAAGGGCACGCTCGACGCCTGCGAATGGGTTGGTCCCTACGACGACGAGAAGCTCGGCTTCCACAAGGTCGCGCAATACTATTACTATCCGGGATGGTGGGAAGGCGGGCCCATGATCCACAACTTCATCAATCTGGATAAGTGGAACGAGTTGCCGCCCGCGTACAAATCCATCATCCGTACTGCCTCGTCCATGGCCAACGAATGGATGCAGGCAAGGTACGATGCTGCCAATCCGGCAGCGCTCAAGCGGCTGGTAGCAGGCGGTGCGCAGTTGCGGCCGTTTTCTCAGCCGATTATGGACGCTTCCTTGCGAGCGGCGCTCGATCTCTATGCCGAAGTTTCAGCGGCCAATCCCGACTTCAAGAAAGTCTGGGAAGCGCTGCTCGCTTTCCGCAATGACCAATATTTATGGTGGCAGGTCGCGGAGCTTACTTACGACACCTATCTGGTACGCAATCGAAATCGCACCTGATCGCAGATTCGTAGGGTGGGCATCGCGTCTGCTCGGTGCTGAAGGCAATGCAGCAGCGGTCCGCGCGATGCCCACGCGTTCGGCGTGCCGCGTGGGCAAAACCTGTCCCCGGCTCCGAACGGGGATCGCTATTGAAATTGTGCGACCTGTTCATCCACGCCAGCGATTTTGCCCACCCTACAGACCCGTGCGCGATTCGATCTCATCGAAACCTGTTCTAAGATCAGCGGAGGGGAGGCGGTTATGATGTTGCTCCCCGCCAATGATCGCGAGCGCCCATCCGAGCAAAGTCATCTACCACATTAACAGTGTCGTAATGTAAATTATAACAGACGATTTGTTAACTATAACATTTAGTAATTACGCTTTCAGTATATTACGTAGAAAAAACAACAATTTGCATCCGAACTAGCTCCTCCGGATCTTTGTTGTCCTCTCGCTGCTGCTCGGTGTGGCGCGAAGGTCACCCTTCTCGGCGGCGAACGTGCGTTAAGAACGCAAGCTATGTTTTGGCTCAAGGAGGGGACCGATGCGGAAATTGCTGATGGTGAGTGCGGCAACGATCGTGCTTGCAATAGACGCGGCACACGCGGCGGATCTGGCGATGAGACAGCCGGTCTACCGAGCTCCGGCTGCCCCAGGTTTCACTTGGACCGGCATCTACATCGGCGCCAACGGTGGCTGTGGCGCCGACAAAAAGGATTACGTCGCAGGCTTTGCCGATGCGGATCCCGGCGAGCCTGGTTCGGCATTCGTTTTTCCCACCAGCCACGGCGGGGGGTGCTTCGGTGGCGGCCAGATCGGCATGAATTATCAGTTCTCCAACTGGGTCGTGGGCATCGAAGCCGATGGGTCATGGGGTTTGATCCAAGGCAGTGGTCATGTGCTCGAACCTGACCCGGCTGAGCTGGAAGTGCTGGGGCTTTATGAGCAGAAGCTGACAGCGCTGGGCACGGTGCGTGGGCGATTGGGCTACGCATCCACCTGGGGAACCACGCCGTTCATGCTGTATTTCACCGGCGGTTGGGCTTGGGCTCGCAACGAGCTGACGACGCAGGCAACCAATGCCATCGCCGGCCTTGTGCCGCTCGCGGTGACCGATACCCAGAACCACAGCGGCTGGACCATAGGTGGCGGCCTGGAGGTCGCGCTCGCCCCGAATTGGTCCCTCAAAGGCGAGTACCTCTATATGGACCTGGGTTCGAAGACCTATGCCACGTCGCTGATCAACGATGACGGTGCGCTTCCGGCGGCATCCACCGGCAGCCTCAATATCAAGCTGAACACGGTCAAAGTCGGACTGAATTACAAATTCGGCCGGTCATATTGATCAGGACGACACGCCGCTGGATTGATCCTGCCAATAGTCCAGCAGCAAGATCGCATAAAACTCGATGGGTGATCCAACGAGATGCGGTCTCGCCACGCCCGGGGCCTCCTCCTCGGGCTTTCTTTTGCACGTCCTGGGCAGGATCGGCTTAACCGCCGGTCACGCTCATGTGACGCGACAATGCGGGCCGTCGATGCCGTCGGTCGATGACGAAATCATGGCCCTTCGGCTTGCGAGCGATGGCTTCCTCGATGGAAGCATGCAGGAGCTCGTTCCCTCGCGATGCGCGCAGCGGAGTGCGTAGGTCCGCCGCATCCTCCTGACCCAGGCACATGTAGAGCGTGCCTGTGCAGGTGACGCGCACGCGGTTGCAAGACTCGCAGAAATTGTGCGTGAGCGGCGTGATGAAGCCGAGCCGACCGCCCGTTTCGGCCACGCGCACGTAGCGTGCAGGCCCGCCAGTGCGGTAATCGATATCGGCGAGGGTGAACCGCCCGCCGAGACGCGCCCGCACAATCGAGAGGGGCAGGTATTGGTCGAGACGCCCTTCTCCCACGTCGCCAAGCGGCATCACCTCAATAAGCGTGAGATCCATCCCGCGTCCGTGCGCCCACTCGATGAGTGCCGGGAACTCGTCCTCGTTGACGCCTTTCAGGGCGACCGCATTTATTTTCACCTTGAGCCCGGCGGCAAGCGCGGCATCGATGCCGGCCAGTACTTTGTCAAACTCTCCCCATCGAGTGATGGCCCGAAACTTGTCAGGATCGAGCGTGTCGAGCGAGACATTGATACGGCGGACGCCGAGGCTTGCCAGCTCGCTCGCAAATTTCGGCAGCTGTGAGCCATTGGTGGTCAAGGTGAGCTCGTCGAGGGCACCTGAGCCGATGTGGCGCGAGAGCGAACCAAACAATGTCATGATCCCGCGGCGCACCAGGGGTTCACCACCGGTCAGACGCAACTTCCTCACGCCTCGGGCAATGAAGGCGCTGCACAGCCGATCGAGCTCCTCCAAGGTGAGAAGGTCGACTTTCGGCAGGAAGCTCATGTGCTCCGACATGCAGTACACACACCGGAAGTCGCACCGGTCCGTCACTGAAACGCGAAGGTATGTGATGGCGCGTCCGAACGGATCGACCAAGCTTTCTTCTCGCGGACGCGACCTGTGTTCAGCGCCTTCGATCATGCCCTCAATTATCCGTCCATCAGCGCCCAAAGAGGTCCGCGGCCCTTATCGGGCCGCGATGTTGCTTCAGGCGAGCCTGTTGTGAGCGCTACGTGAGCTGGCCTTGCCAGCGCGCAGAGCCCGCACGCTCTATCTAGGAATTCTGACGGATAAGGACCAGATGGTAAACCGGCCCCGCGAGCTCTCGTCCGCTGCGGATGCTATTGCTTGGCGGACGGGGAGTCCGGCCACGGATAGTTCGTGGCGGACGCTGCCGCTTCGTTGGAGGACGGCGCGGGTGCGGCGGCCGCCGCGGGCGGCGGCGCGGCCGAGGCCGAGGCGACCGGCCTGTTCGCCCGTCCTGCAGCCGATGCCACCGCCGGCCGCTTTCTGATCTTCCTCTTGGCAGGGGAACCCGGTGTCGCGTGAAGCTCAACGTGAACCGGGTTTGGTGTCAGCTTCGGCGAGGAGAAAACCGAGCCCTCCTCCGAGCGTACCGACACGGTTTCGGGCTGATACCCCGCGAGCGCAAAGGTTGCCGAAAGCTCTGGAGCGACCTGGACCGTGAGCTCGCAGGGGGTGTGGCAGCTCTGCCCCGAGGAGGTCTTCACCTCGGCACCCGCCGGTTCGGATTCGAACCGCACCGCCGCGGTCGAGGGCGATGAGTTCAGAAAATTCAGGCTTGGTATTGACGCGGAACACGCCGCAACCGTGAAGCCACATGCCATGACGGCAATGACTCGGCTCATGATCACCCCACCCACTTGGCGGCATAGAGCCGCCATACCCCGGAAACGTCTCCGTGCAGGACCGCACGCCAAGGGTCCCGCCCTAGAAGCAAGCGCAACGGTCGGCCTAAAGTGTGGCGCTGATAAGGAAAAATAGGGATTAAGTAGTCCGGGCTGGCGTCCGCGCAAGCTCGAAAACAGCCTTCGGAAGCTCGGCGAGGTCACGGATGATGCGATCCGCACCTAGCTGAAGCACTGGAATCTCGGTGTAACCGTAATCTACTGCAATCACCGCAACGCCCAGACCTTTTCCCATGGCGACGTCGTTTATGGAGTCACCCACCATTATGGCGTCCCTCACGCATTCACCTGCCAGTTCCAGGGTCCGCCGCAACAGCTCCGGATCCGGTTTCTGCACGCCGAAGGTATCCGCTCCGCAAATGGCAACAAAACGGGTGGTCAGCCCAAGGGCGTCCAGCAGGCGCCGGGCAAGCCATTCCAGCTTGTTGGTGCATACTGCCAAGCGACAGCCGCGGTGCGACAATTGGTCGAGCGCGGCTTCAAGTCCCTCGAATGGTCGTGAGCGATCTGCAATGTGGTTGGCGTAATGCGCGATGAAATCTTCCACCAACCGGTCTATCTCTGCCGGGAGAAGGCTGCGGTCCTCCGCGGTAAGCGCACGTTCAATCATTTTTCGTGCCCCGCCTCCGACCATGTTGCGGGCCTCAGCGTAGGGGACACTGGGAAGACCGAGATCATCCAAAACGCGATTGAGGGTAGCGACAAGATCGGGTGCAGTATCGACCAACGTGCCGTCGAGATCGAATACGACGATGGGAGCGAGCATGGAACGCATCGCTATCGATGGATTACAGCGAAGGCAAGCTGCGAGCGTCCAACTCCGAATGTACTGTCCGTGAGCCCCTCACCGATCACAGTGGTCTATTCATGACTGAGCAGCTTCCCGCCGACGTTATGGATGTGGATGCGCAAAAACGCGCCGCCGCCGCGCGGGCGCTTGATTTTGTCCAGGCGGGCATGCGCCTTGGCCTGGGTTCTGGCTCTACCGCCAAACATTTCGTCGAGCTCCTGGCGCTGCGGGTGCGCTGCGGCCTTTCTGTAATCGCCACCCCCACGTCCGAGGCCACGAGACGGGAAGCGGAGCGCCTGGGTGTGCCGCTGGCAACGCTCGAAGAAATGCCGCAGCTTGATCTCACCGTGGACGGCGCGGACGAGATTGAACCCGGTCTGAGCTTGATCAAAGGCGGGGGCGGCGCCCTGTTGCGCGAGAAGATAGTCGCATCGGCCTCCGCGCGCATGATCGTAATAGCGGACGAGTCCAAATGGGTATCCGCACTTGGTCATTTCCCATTGCCCATCGAGGTGGTGCCTTTCGGCCTGGCTGCCACACGGCGGAAAATTGAGGCCGCTGCGGCCGCTGTGGGTTGTGCTGGTCCCACGTTGCTGCGGCGCGGCAACGGCGGTCACGCTTTGGTCACGGATGGCGGGCACTGGATCCTGGACGCCGCATTCGAGCGCATCGCCGATCCGCAAGCGCTCGCGCATGAGCTCGACCGCATCACCGGGGTGGTCGAGCACGGTTTGTTCATCGGACTTGCGCAGGCGGCCGTGCTCGCGGGCGCGAGCGGGGTGCGCGTGATCGAGCGGTCTTGAGGTTGTTTTCAGGGAGGAGTGTCTTCATGTTCGGTTACACGATAACAGGGGCAATGCGCGTCGTCTCGTTTTGTGTTGCGGTCGCCTTCTGCGCCAATATCGCTGCTGCTCAGCAGCAGCCTTCGCCGACGGCACTCGCCGCGGCGAAGGAGCTCGTCACGATCAAAGGCGTAAAGGAGGTGTACGACCCCTTGGTGGGGGGCGTTATCGAAAAGGCCAAGCGGATGTTCCTGCAGACCAATCCCATGCTGGGCAAGGATCTCAACGAGGTCGCGGCCAAGCTGCGTGGTGACCTGAACCCGCGCACTGTCGAAGTCGTTGCCGAAGCCGCGCGACTATATGCTGTTCGCTTCACGGAGCAGGAGCTCAAGGACGCACTCGCCTTTTATAAATCGCCGCTCGGCCACAAGCTGTTTGTTCAAGAGCCCTTGATCGCGGACGAGAGCATGAGATCTGCGGCGAGTTGGGCAGAGAAGCTCTCGGCAGAGGTCATCGACAAGATGCGCGCCGAAATGAAAAAACGCGGCCACGAAATTTAGTCGAGGGGCGATCCGCGGCCGCGCTTTGGATCAGATGAATGGCTGATTGCGAGGTCGATCTTTTCGTTATCGGTGCAGGATCGGGGGGCGTGCGGGCGGCGCGCATCGCCGCAGGCTACGGCGCGCGCGTCATGGTGGCCGAGGAATACAGGGTTGGCGGAACTTGTGTGATCCGCGGTTGCGTTCCCAAGAAGCTGCTGGTCTACGCCTCGCGTTTTGCTGACGATTTCGAGGATGCAGCCGGGTACGGTTGGACGGTGGACGAGCCAGTATTTAGCTGGACGAGCCTCATTGCGAACAAGGACCGGGAGATCGCCCGGCTGGAAGCGGCCTATGTCAGTACCCTCGATCGCGCGAAGGTCGTGTTGGCGAGAAGCCGCGCAGTTATCGAAGACCCGCACACCGTGCGCCTTCTGGCGAGCGGAGAGAGAGTGCGTGCCAGCACTATCCTGATCGCTACCGGCGCGGCACCTCACCTGGGAGCGAATATTGCGGGTCTCGAACATGTCATCTCGTCCAATGAAGCGTTCCACCTCGAGCAATTTCCAGATCATATCCTCATCCAGGGCGGCGGCTACATAGCCGTCGAGTTCGCCGGGATCTTCCGCGGGCTTGGCTCGGAGGTCACCCTGGTCTACCGCGGAGAAAACATTCTGCGCGGCTTCGACGACGACGTGCGTGAGCATCTGCGCTCGGAAATGGAGCGGCGCGGCATCAGGGTCATCACCAGACAGACGGTGGATGCCGTTATGAAGGTGGATCGCGGTGTTTGTGTCGAGCTGTCGGATCGCAAGGCTTTCACGGTCGACCGCGTGATGTTCGCGACAGGCCGCTGGCCCAACATTGCGGACCTGGGCCTCGAGGCAGTGGGAGTGCGCATCGCCAAGACCGGGGGGATCGAGGTGGACGAGTTCTCGCGAACCTCGGTCCCCAACATTTATGCAGTCGGCGATGTCACCAATCGGGTCAACCTCACGCCGGTGGCCATTCGCGAGGGCCACGCGTTCGCGGAAACCGTATTTGGCGGCAGGCCCACCGCCGTCGACCATAGCAACGTGCCGACGGCGGTTTTCTCTGAGCCCGAAGTCGGGGTGATCGGGCTTACCGAGGCGGCCGCCTGCAAGCGGCTCCCCAAGGTGGACATCTACAAAACGACATTTCGCCCGATGAAGATGTCCTTGGCCGGGCGCGACACGCGCGCGTTCTTCAAGCTCGTCGTGGACGGCGACACTGATCGGGTGGTCGGATGTCACATCGTGGGGCCGGATGCGGGGGAGATGATCCAGCTGGTCGGCATTGCGGTCAAGATGAATGCAACCAAGCGCGATTTCGACGCGGTCATGGCAGTGCATCCAACCGCCGCCGAGGAGCTCGTGACGTTGCGCGAGAAGGCCATGAGCCGGCAGCGCGAAGCGGCGGAATAGGCCGTTCACCGTTCGGTGCTGTCTCTCAACTCCTCCAATGCAGCGCGACCGCGCGCGCCGTGCCCACGCGGTCGGTTGCCAATGGTGGGCACGGCGCGCAAAGCGCGCCTCTGCCCACCCTACCATTCAATTCGAACGGGACGCGCCCGTAACTCGAACGGGCAACGCTCTCCCCCCTCACCCTGTGAGGAGCCGGCAGCGGCTTCGCTGCCGGCGTCTCGAAGGGTGAGGGCAGCGCACTCGGCGCGGTCAGGCCTGCAGAGATTGTGTAGAATGTCCTGCGCGCGCCTTTGCCCACCCTACGAACGTTGATGCTCAGATCAGACGATGCCGAGGTTCGGGTACTCCAGGCCTCGCGAGAAGTTGCGGACCGATACCGTGCGGTCCAATGTCATTGCTAGGTATCGGAACGCGTCGGCCGCGTGGGAGCTCCAGTCGTGCACGGGGTTGGGCTTGGGCAGTGGATGCAGGCAACCGTCTTGCCAGCCCGGCGATGGTTGACGATGCAGGCGAAGCGCTCCTTGCGCCGATGAAACGCGCGGAACTGAGGTCGCGGGCGATAATCGAAACATTGGCGTCGCATTCATGTCTCCACTGGTCAGCGAGGATGGTGTGTGTGTCCCGGATGCGGTGCAGCACGACGCGCCGCACGCGCTCTT
>Ga0209331_1000029_pt1 | contig 41944 bp, 42 predicted proteins | sample JacPinW_OM3H0_M3_FD_187971 | JGI IMG/M metagenome (GOLD analysis project Ga0209331, IMG submission 187971) | Forest soil microbial communities from Algoma, Ontario, Canada - Jack Pine, Ontario site 1_JW_OM3H0_M3 (SPAdes) (version 2) | ecosystem: Environmental > Terrestrial > Soil > Boreal...
GGCGGCGCCGCGATGCAGATCGGCCTCGATCAACAGCTTCGACCCCCCGCCGAAGCGCACCCGGTAAACCTGCAGGTTCTCCATCACCCGCTGGACGTAGTTGCGCGTTTCGGAGAATGGAATGCGCTCGACCCAGTCAATGGGATCTACCTTGGGATCCCGAGGATCCCCATGCTTGGCGATCCACTCCTTCACGCGCCCGCGCCCCGCGTTATAGCCGACGAAGGTGAGGATGTAGGATCCGCGATAGTCCTGGATGAGCTCACCCAGCTCGGCGGCGCCCAGCTGCACGTTGTAGGTCTGATCGCTCAGCAGCCGCTTTTCGTCATAGGGCGCGTGATACTTGCCGGCCACATAACGCGCTGCGGCGGGCGTCACCTGCATGAGGCCCATAGCGCGAGCGCTCGAAACAGTCTTCGGATTGAACGTGCTCTCCTGGCGGGCGATCGCGTAAACGACGGCCGGTTCTACCGCGGGGCCGATCGGGCGGTACTCGGGAATACCGACCACCGGAAAGGCATAATGCTCGAGCGGCAAACCGCGGCCGAGAGCGGCCTTGCCGAGAAGCGCCATCGACCGCGCATCCCCGTGCCGGGCGGCCGCCTCGGCGAGAGCCGCCAAGCCCGGAACGTCACTTGTACGCTCGCCCAAGTCGGCCAGCGCTCCGGCCACCAAGTCCAATTCGTCAACGGCATAAAGCAGCTCGATCGCGCGTTCGACTTCCGGGGAGGCATGTCCATCGCGCGGCTCTGGGGCAGGACGCAAGCTGATCTCCTTGTATCCGAGTTTTGCGCGCGCGATCTGCCCGTAGTAGGCCGTGGAATGGCGCGCGGCCGCCTCATAGTGGGCGTGCGCCTCGTCCTTTCGACCCATCGCTTCCGCCGCGCGCCCCTGCCAATACCCGGCGCGCGCCAGCGCAATCGGGTTGTTGATCCGCTGGGCGATCTTGGCGAAATGCGCCAGCGCGCCGGCAGGCTCGTGGAGGAACCGCAGTGCGATCCATCCAGCGGTGAATTGCTGCTCGACGCGGTAATTATCCTTATTCGGCACCGCGGCATCGCGCACGACCCGATAGGCGGTCTTGGCATCGCCGAGATCCAGAAGCTTGCGCGCGACCAGGCGGCGTTCCAGCCACCACTGATCGGCGTCCATCGCCTGGCCGTGATCCTGCGGGATCGACAAAATCAGCTGAGCAGCCTCGGCCGCCTGCTCCCCCCGGCGCAGAAGCTGCACGCGGCTAAAGATGTAACCGATGTCGCGTTGGCCGTCCGCGGGCACCGCATCGAGCAGCGCCTTGGCATTCCCCGCTTTCCTGATGACGGCGATCCGCGCTCGGGCGATAACTGGTGCGTTGCCGCCGGCGCGATTGGCAGAGCGCAAGCCTCCGTCCACATCCTCGGCGTACAGTCGCATGTCCATGCGGGCCTTGTGATCCGCCGTGGTGATCAAGTCGCTGAAAACGTCGAGCGCGGGAGTTTCAAGATCATTAGAGAAAGCGTCGTTGTGCCAGGCGTCACGCACGAGCGATTGCGCTGCGCTCCTCTCACCCTGCAGCAACAGGGCGCGGGCCAGCGCGAACTTTCCTTTCGCGGTGGTAGGTTGCTGTTTCCCGAAGAAGGAACGCACGACGGCCGGGTCCGGCCGATCCGACCACAGTGTCGCCTCCGCGCGCCTGCGCAGGAGGCCGATGGCAGGCCAGCTCGGGTTTTCAGAAATGAAAGCGGTGTAACGCGCAAGCTCGATTGTCTCGCTCTCATCGTTGTTGCGCAGAATGGACCACTGCACGAGCTTGCGCGCGAGCGGGTCGCTGATTGTGCTCTGCAGCTCGGACGCGTGTGGGATGTTGCTTCTGCGCGCTGCCGTGATCGCCTCCTTGAGGGCGGAGAGATCGGCGGGGGAGATGGAGAGCGTCTGCGCGGCGGCAATCCGGGGAGCCTGGCTGCTCGCTCGTGATGCGGGAGTTGCCGAGTTGCTCCCGATGGTATTGGAGGCCCCCTCTGCGGGCCGGGGCTTGGGAAGAGGTACGGATCCCGCTGAGGCCGCCGCTATGCTCGCCACGAGCATGCTGGCAGTCACAAGGCTGGTGAAATTTTGCAGGGATACATGACCCATTGGTACAACCGTTGCGGCGCTCGTATCGCGTTCCGGCAATGCTTATTCAATTGATTCAATTGATGAACAGCTAATTCCCGCGAAACGGACCATCAACCCCGACCACGGCAAAAAGGGGGCAATCCGACACGCACGGGGACTTTCAACTGAACTGCGTTCCCGGTAACAATGCAACAGGGGCCTCCGGCGCAGGGCAGCGTCGAGCCCGTCAGAGGACATGGTATCATGACAGTCAAGACGAGCTTCCGAGGCTCGTTCACCGCGCTCGTCACCCCTTTCAGCAATGGTTCGGTGGATGAGCAGGCTTTCCGGGGCATGATCGATTGGCAGATCGCGGAAGGCACCGACGGTCTCGTACCCGCCGGCACGACCGGCGAGAGTCCCACGCTCTCCCATGACGAGCACCGCCACGTGGTGGAGTGGTGCGTTGAGCAGGCCAGGGGGCGCGTGCCGGTGATCGCAGGCGCCGGTTCGAACAGCACCGGCGAGGCTGTCGAGCTTGCGCAACATGCCCAAGCTTGCGGCGCAGCTGCGGTGCTGGTTGTAACGCCGTACTACAACAAGCCGACTCAGGAAGGCTTATACCAGCACTTCAAGGCAATAAATGACGCTATCGGCATTCCGATCATCATTTACAACATCCCGGCACGCTCCGTGATCGACATGTCGGTCGACACCATGAAGCGATTGTTCGAGCTTGAAAACATCGCGGGCGTCAAGGACGCAACTGCCAACGTGGTTCGGGTCTCCCAGCAGCGCGCAGCCATGGGGACCGGTTTCAACCAGCTGTCCGGCGAGGATGCGACCGCGCTCGGCTTCATGGCGCACGGCGGCCACGGCTGTATTTCGGTGACCTCGAACTTGGCCCCGCGGCTATGCGCGGAATTCCAGCACGCCTGCCTCAACGGCGATTACGCGACCGCTCTTAGTCTGCAGGATAAGTTGATGCCGCTGCACAGCGCCTTGTTCATCGAGACCAGTCCCGCGCCCGCCAAGTATGCGCTCTCCGTGCTCGGCAAATGCGCCGAAGCGGTTCGGTTGCCGATGGTGCCGGTCACCGAGAAAACCAAATCGGCGGTCCGCGAGGCGATGATTCACGCCGGCCTGGTCAATTAGCACTGCGTTTCCGAGGCTCGAATCCTATCGATGCATCAATCAACCTCGTCCTGAGGAGCGCGCTCTTGCGCGCGTCTCGAAGGACGGCGACAAGCGAGACCGAGCCAGCGGCCATCCTTCGAGACGGCGCTTCGCGCCTCCTCAGGATGAGGTCTGTGGGGGTTAACAGCCACGATGCTCGAGGAATTCAAGAAGTTCGCATTGCGCGGCAATGTCGTCGATCTCGCCATTGGGGTGATGATCGGTGCGGCGTTCGGCGCGATCGTCAATTCGTTGGTCGGGGACATTATCACGCCCCTGATCGGAGCCGTTACAGGAGGGCTTGATTTCTCCAACTATTTCATTCCGCTGTCGTCGAAAGTGACGGCGACCTCACTGGCCGAGGCCAAGAAGCAGGGAGCCGTTCTTGCCTGGGGGGGCTTCCTGACGATTCTGATCAACTTCGTCATCATCGCCTGGATCTTGTTCCTTATCGTCAAGCTGATGAATCGGCTGCTGCACTCCGAAGCTGCGAAGGTGCCGCCCCTGACCAAACAGGAGCAGCTGCTCGCCGAGATTCGCGACCTTTTGAAATCGGAACGGAGATGATTCCGTCGAGCGCCTTGCTTCGCAGGGAATGCAGGGGAGCGCGATGAAGGAGAAACCCGAAGGCAATGCCCGCGTCGTCGCGCACAATCGCAAGGCACGGTTCAACTACGAGATCGGTGAGACGCTCGAGGCCGGCATTGCGCTGACCGGAACGGAAGTAAAATCCCTGCGCCAGGGGAAGGCGACGATTGCAGAATCCTATGCCGATTCGCGTCGGGGGGAAATCTGGCTCGTCAATGCCAACATCCCCGAATACCTCCAAGGTGGCCGTTTCAATCATGCCCCCAAGCGCCTGCGCAAGCTGCTCCTGCACCGGCGGCAGATCAGCAAGCTCATCGGTGCGGTTGAGCGCGAGGGAATGACTCTCGTCCCGCTCAAGCTCTATTTTAACGACAAAGGTCGCGCCAAAGTCGAGCTTGCGCTGGCGCGCGGCAAGAAATTGCACGACAAGCGCGAGACGGAAAAGAAACGCAGCTGGGAGCGCGAGCGCGGCCGGCTGCTGCGAGCAAAGGGTTGAACATATGGCGCTGCCCATCGCCTTCGATCATTGCGTGGTGCACGTCTCCAACTGGGAGCGCTCCAATGCTTTCTATCGCGATGTGCTTGGCGCCGAGCTGATTGCCCGCGGCCAGGGCTGGGCCTATCGTTTCGGCGCGGTCCAGCTCAATCTGCATGGGCCGGGAGTGCGGCCGGCCGAGGTCGCCCGCCTGCCGGTCCAGCCGGGGAACAGTGACCTTTGCTTTGAATGGTCGGGACCGATCAGCGAGGCCGTTGGGCATCTTGATCGCTGCGGCGTCGCCATTGAAGCCGGGCCAATGGAGCGCTTCGGGGCAAAAGGCGCCGGCACCAGCATCTACTTCCGGGATCCCGACGGGTCGCTCATGGAATTCATCTCCTACAGGCCACGCGCGTGAGTTCCCAGCGGGGAGACGTAATATGAGCATATCGCACGATCCCAACGTGCTGCCCGGTGGGCTGCCCATTCCCCAGGACGATGGGGCAGCCCGCCATCTCGCCGGGCTCAAACTTCCATCCGTGCCGCTCCCCGCGATGGACGGCAGTATCGTGGATCTATCAGGACTCTCCGGCCGCACTGTCGTCTACATCTATCCGCGCACCGGGGTGCCGGGACAGGAACCGCCGGACGGATGGGACGCCATCCCCGGGGCGCGCGGGTGCACACCGCAGTCATGTTCGTTTCGCGATCATTTCGCCGAGCTCAAGCAGCTAGGGGTAACTCATGTGTTCGGGCTCTCGACCCAGGACAGTGCCTATCAGAGCGAGGCGGTCGAACGTCTCAGGCTGCCGTTTCCGATCCTTTCAGACCGCAACCTTGCGCTAGCCCGCGCGATCAAGCTTCCCACCTTCACGATTGCGAGCATGGTTCTACTCAAACGCATGGTGCTGGTGATCGATGCCGGCGTCATTGCCAAGGTCTTCTATCCGGTATTCCCTCCGGACAAGAGCGCCGAGGAGGTGATTGCCTGGCTGCACGTGTCGAGATAGGCGCGAACCTGCGCGAAGACGGCACGGAACATCGCTGTGGTAAGCACGCCCGTATTCGTGTTGTAACGCGAGCAATGATAGCTCGCGAACACGCGTAACCCTGCCAGGTCCTGCCGTGCGCCATGGCCGAACGGCGCCGCTGATCGGCGCTGATCGAGCGCCGCGACCGTGCTCTCGTGCGAGATCCGGCCAAGGGTGACGATGGCGCGCAGACTAGGCATCTCGGCAATGGTAGCAGCGAGAAACCTGCGACACGTCCTGATCTCCGCCGGCAACGGCTTGTTCTCCGGCGGGACGCAGCGCACGGCATTGGTGATCCGGGCATCGATCAGCGTCAGCCCGTCATCCGGCCGAGCGGCGTAGGTTCCGCTCGCAAAGCCGAACCTCTTCAAGGTCTCGTAAAGCAGATCGCCGGCATAGTCGCCCGTGAATGGCCGTCCTGTCCGATTGGCTCCCTTGAGCCCCGGCGCCAGTCCCACGATCAAGAGCCGCGCAGTGGGAGAACCGAAGGAAGGGACCGGCGCGTTGAACCACTCCGGTTCCCGGCTTCGCCACTCGTCCCGAAACGCGTGCAGCCGCGGGCAAAGCGGGCAGTCGCGACCGGGTTTGCCGGACGCGCCGGCCATCACGGCCTCAATCCTCGAAGTCGTCCTCGTCGTCTAGGGGAGCGCCTGCTCCCGCGCGTTGCGGCGCCGCCGGCCGGTGGAGGAACTGGGGTGTATGCCGCTCGCGCGATTCCCGCGGTTCCCTGGCGGGCCGTTCTGATGGATCACGGCCGATTTTCGACTGTAGTTCAGTGATATCCAGGAACACGTCGGCTTGCCGGCGCAATTCGTCGGCAACCATGGGCGGTTGGGTGGAAACGGTTGACACCACCGTCACCCGCACCCCCCGCCGCTGTACTGCCTCGACGAGGCAGCGGAAGTCTCCGTCTCCCGAGAACAAGACCATATGATCGATGGAACCGGCAATCTCCATGGCATCTACCGCAAGCTCGATGTCCATATTGCCCTTGACCTTACGGCGTCCGGTCTGATCGACGAATTCCTTGGTGGCCTTGGTGACTACCGCGTAGCCGTTGTAATCGAGCCAATCGATCAAAGGCCGGATCGAGGAATATTCCTGGTCCTCAATGACGGCAGTGTAATAGAAGGCGCGAAGAAGATAGCCGCGCGTATGGAACTCGCGTAGGAGCCGCTTGTAATCGATGTCGAAGCCGAGCGCCTTTGCCGTGGCATAGAGGTTGGCACCATCAATAAACAATGCGATTTTCTCGGTTCTCGATTCCATAGTCGTCTCAATTCTGCAAAGGCATCAACATCCACAGCGCATCCATGACGGAACTTGTCCGCCTCAGAAGAAGGAACATCCTGTTATGGGATCAGTGAGCGTGAGCAGCTAAAGATGCTGTGCAGGCTCGCGTCACTGCCAATCCAATAGTCAAAACGATGGGCGTAGCCTATTCCCGTAACTTGCCTAACAGACTGATGCCGGAACGCCAAGCAGAATCTAACCGATGCTGATGCATCTTGCAATTGGAGCTTACCAACGCTAGGTAGCGCCTGCTTTCACGATCTCCATCAGGGAGCAATCGCAATGGCTCGGGTTACGGTTGAGGACTGCATCGACAAGGTCGAGAACCGCTTCGATCTCGTGCTGCTGGCCAGCCATCGTGCGCGCATGGTTTCATCGGGGGCTCAGATCACGGTCGATCGCGACAACGACAAAAATCCGGTCGTGGCGTTGCGTGAGATAGCCGAGGCTACCATCTCGGCCGACGATCTCAAGGAAGAGCTCGTTCATTCGCTGCAAAAATACGTGGAGGTCGACGAGCCCGAACCGGAAGGGCCGCCGCTCATCAGCTCGGTCGCGGGCAGCATCGAGGCCGACGACACGGAGGTCACCGGCGAGCGTATGACGGAGGAAGAGCTGCTCAAGGGCCTCGAAGGGCTTACCCCGCCGGAGGAGCAACCGGAAGAGGAAGAATAGGCATGCGTTCGGTCGCCGCCGCCTCCTGTTCTTGAGGACGGCCTCGGTCTAGACGAGAATAGCAGCCGAGGGCGTGCCGCAGCCCAGGCGGCCCTGTGCCAGGCATTTTTCTCTCAGGGCAAAGCCACGCATACAGACCACGTGCGGGACCACCGCGCCGCTATCCGTCTTCTTCCCGCCCATGCTGGTTCGGAAGGCGAAGGCCGGCGTTTGCTCTTGTAGGCATTAACCAGTGCCATGATATCCTTGTACAAAGGGCTCCGCTCATGTCTGCGCGGGGCGCAGGACTTTCGAAGTGGCGCGTTCTTCGACCGACCTTCCACGCATGCAAAACCAAGCGCGGGATCGTGCCCCGTTCGGGCGCAGCCTGAGCATCGTATCCGAAGTATTTGATTCGCCAGTAAAATTAAACCGGCAGCCAGCCAAACCGCCGATGATGCGGCAGTACGATCTGATCGAGCGCGTGAAGCGGTACAATCCTAACGCGAGTGAGCCGCTTCTCAACCGGGCGTATGTCTACGCGATGCGGGCGCATGGGGAGCAGAAGCGGGCGTCCGGCGACCCCTATTTCTCCCATCCGCTCGAGGTGGCCGCGATCCTCACCGACCTCAAGCTCGATGATGCAACCATAGCGGCCGCCCTCTTGCATGACACCATAGAGGATACCGCAGCCACCCGGGTCGAAATCGACCAGATGTTCGGTCGAGACATCGGCGCACTGGTCGAGGGGCTCACAAAGCTCAAAAAGCTCGATCTCGTCACAAAGGAAGCAAAGCAGGCCGAGAACCTCCGTAAACTGCTCTTGGCCATTGCCGACGACGTCAGAGTGCTGCTGATCAAGCTCGCGGATCGGTTGCACAACATGCGCACCCTCTCCCACATGCCTCCGGAGGCGCGGCGGCGCAGCGCGCAGGAAACGCTCGACATCTACGCCCCCCTCGCCGGCCGCATGGGCATGCACGAGATGCGCGAGGAACTGGAAGACTTGGCGTTTCGCGAGCTCAATCCGCAGGCGTATGCCGTCGTCAGCGGGCGGCTTGATGAGCTTGAGAGCAAGAGCACCGGCCTGGTGACCGAGATCGCGCAGCAGCTCGCCAAGAAGCTCTCGGATCGCGGCATTGACGCCGAAGTCGCCGGTCGGCGCAAGCGGGCCTACTCGATCTGGTGCAAGATGGAGCGCAAGTCGATCGGGTTCGAGCAACTCTCGGATGTTTTCGGTTTTCGCGTCATCGTGGACTCGCTCCCACAATGCTATGAGGCGGTCGGCATCGTGCATACGAGTTGGCCCGTGGTGCCGGGTCGCTTCAAGGATTACATCTCCACTCCAAAGCAGAACGACTACCGTTCGATCCATACGACGGTCATTGGCCCAAGCCGGCAGCGGGTCGAGTTGCAGATCCGCACGCGTGACATGCATCAGATCGCCGAGTACGGGATCGCCGCGCATGCGCTCTACAAGGACGGCGTGGGCTCTCCGACCGAGATGCTCTCTCGCGAATCCAGCGCCTATGCATGGCTGCGTCGTACAATCGAGCTGTTGGTGGAGGGCTCGAACCCGGAAGAGTTTCTCGAGCACACCAAGCTCGAGCTGTTTCACGACCAGGTGTTCTGCTTCACGCCGAAGGGCAAGCTGATAGCCTTGCCGCGACGTGCCAACGCCATCGACTTTGCCTACGCGGTACACACCGGAGTGGGCAACATGGCGGTTGGCTGCAAGATCAACGGAAAGATTGCGCCACTCGCATCGGAGCTCGTGAATGGCGACGAGGTCGAGATCATTACATCGAAGGCACAAAGCGCGCCGCCGGCCGCGTGGGAGTCGCTTGTGATCACCGGCAAGGCACGCGCCGCCATCCGGCGGGCGACGCGAGCCGCTGTGCGCAATCAATATGCCGGGCTCGGCCGACGCATCGTTGAGCGGCTGTGCCAGCGAGCCAAGATCTTCTATTCGGATGAACAGCTTCAGGTCGCGCTGCCGCGCCTAGCGCGCGCTTCGGTCGAAGAGGTCATGTCGGCGGTAGGTCGCGGCGAAATGCGCGCGGCCGACGTGGTGCGCGCGATGCATCCGGATTACAAGGAGGAGCGCGCGGCCGGTACCATCCAGCAGCCGAAGCCGGAAGGTGGCTGGTTCAGGCTGAAGAAGGCCAAATCAGTAGCAGTCAAAGGTGCGGGAGAGGCCGGCACTGCAATTCCGATTCGTGGCATGAACACGGATTTACCCGTACGGTTTGCTCCCAACTGCGGCGCCGTTCCCGGCGACAGGATCGTGGGAATCCTCACCCCCGGCGAAGGCGTTACGATCTATCCAATCCAGTCCCCGGCGCTGAAAGACTTCGAGGATGCGCCGGAGCGCTGGCTTGATCTGCGCTGGGACGTCGATGAACGCACGCCTCAGCGCTTCCCTGCCCGCATTGTGTTGCAGACGGTGAACGAGCCCGGATCGCTTGCACAGGTCGCCCAGATCATTGCCGAGCATGACGGCAACATCGACAACATCCGCATGGAGCGATCGGCTCCCGATTTCACGGCGGTGATGATCGACCTCGAAGTATTCGACATCAAACATCTCAATGCGATTCTTGCGCAGCTTCGTGCGAAAGACGTTGTGGCCAACGCCGAGCGGGTAAACGCATGAATGCTTAGGCTCGGCGTGAATGTCGATCATGTCGCGACTGTGCGTAACGCGCGCGGGGGCCTGCATCCGGATCCGGTGCACGCGGCGATGCTTGCGATCGGGGCGGGTGCCGACGGTATTACCGCCCACTTGCGCGAGGACCGCCGGCACATTCGCGACCAAGATATTGCCCGGCTGAAGGCGGAGATCACGAAGCCGCTCAATTTGGAGATGGCGGCAACTCCCGAGATGCTCCGCGTTGCAGTCGCGACCCGACCGCACGCCGCCTGCCTCGTGCCGGAACGGCGCGAGGAGCGCACGACCGAAGGCGGCCTCGATGCTGCCGGACAGCGGGCGCAGCTTACGCCGCTTATTGCCGAGCTCAAGCAGGCGGGAATACGCGTCTCGCTCTTCATCGCTGCACAGCTCTCACAGATCGAGGCAGCCCTGCTCGTCGGTGCACCAGTCATCGAGTTGCACACGGGGGCGTGGTGCGATGCTCTTGCGGAAAATCGAACCCAGGATGCGGAGCGGGAATGGGAGCGCATTCGAGAGAGCGCAAAGCTCGCCCGGCGAGAAGGTCTGGAGGTTCACGCCGGCCACGGGCTCAATTTCAACACGGCCGAGGTCATCGCTGCCCTGCCAGAGGTTGTGGAACTCAACATCGGACATTTCCTCGTTGGCGAGGCGATCTACATTGGGCTTGCAAGCGCCATCAAAACAATGCGTGCGGCCATGGACCGGGGGCGACGATGATCCTCGGCATCGGATCCGATCTCATCGACGTGCGCCGGATCGAGCGGACGATCGAGCGGCATGGCGAGAGATTTCTGGGCCGGATCTTTACTGCCACGGAGCGGGCTACCGCGGACCGCCGGGCAAGGAGAGACGAGACCTATGCAAAGCGTTTTGCGGCGAAGGAGGCATGCGCAAAAGCCCTGGGCACCGGCCTGCGCGCAGGAGTATTCTGGCGCGACATGGGTGTGGTCAACCTCCCTTCAGGCCGTCCGACCATGAAGCTTACAGGCGGCGCGCTCATGCGGCTGCAGGCCATTACGCCAGCCGGATGCGAGCCGCGCATCGATGTCACCATCACCGACGAAGGACCGATGGCGCAGGCTGTAGTTGTCATCAGCGCAGTTCGAGGCGTGCGATCCGCGCGACCGCTCGCCGCGACCGACCGTGGCGGGAAGGTGGATGACTAAGACATTGATATGGCAACTCGAATTTGTGACTGAATGGCTTGCGCCTCTTCCAGGAATTTACCGGCTGTTCATTGCACCCTCCTCTGACAGCGGCTAGAAGGGCGCGGGGCGCGACGCGATGGACCATCGGCCGATGAGCGTGAATTCAATGGCCAAGCGGAAGGAAGGCGGCATTGCCGAGACCGGACGCGTGATATTTCACGCGCTGATCATCGCGCTTGTGATTCGTACCTTCCTGTTTCAGCCCTTCAATATCCCGTCCGGATCGATGAAGGCGACCCTCCTGGTCGGCGACTATCTTTTTGTATCCAAATACTCGTACGGCTACAGCCATTACTCCCTGCCGTTCTCGCCGCCTGTGTTTTCCGGTCGCATCTGGGCATCGCCGCCCGACCGTGGCGACGTCGTGGTCTTCCGGCTGCCGAAGGATGATACGACCGACTACATCAAGCGGGTTATCGGGCTTCCGGGCGATCGTATCCAGATGATCGACGGCGTACTCCACATCAACGGCGAGCCTATCAAGCGCGAGCGCATTGAAGATTTCGTGGAGACCGAGGAGGGGTCCCGGGTTTCACGGGTCAAACGTTGGCGGGAAACCCTTCCAAATGGCGTGAGCTACACCACACTCGATCTGGTCGATAACGGCTTCTATGACAACACGCCGGTTTATCAGGTGCCCGAAGGTCACTATTTCATGATGGGCGACAACCGCGACAACTCCACCGACAGCCGTGTGCTAAGTCAAGTAGGCTATGTGCCATTCGAGAACATCGTCGGCCGCGCCCAGATCATCTTCTTCTCCATTCGCGAAGGCGAGCACGCATGGATGGTGTGGCGCTGGCCGTGGTCGGTACGCTGGGATCGGCTCTTTACGTTGGTTCGATGAGCCGCAGACCAAGGGAAAACCTGCCACTGGAGGAAGCGCCCGGACCCGCCAATATCCACATTGATCCCAGGCCTCGAACTAAAGCCAAGCAAACAAGGGCGCTCCGTCCCACCTCCGACGAGTTCGAACAGCGCATCAGGTATCGGTTCGGCGACCCTGCTCTGCTCGAGCAGGCACTTACGCACATTTCGGCGCTACCAGGGCTGCGCAACCGCGGAGGCTCCTACCAGCGGCTAGAATTTCTCGGCGACCATGTCCTTGGCCTCGCAATATCCGACATGTTGTTTCGCGCCTTCCCCAAAGCTGACGAAGGGGAGATGTCTCGCCGCCTCGCAGACCTCGTACGCAGGGAGGCATGCGCCGATGTGGCACGGGCGATAGACCTTGGCGATGTGATCAGACTCGGTGCTTCGGAAGCCAACTCGGGTGGCCGCAGCAGAACGGCGATCCTCGCCGATGTCTGCGAGGCGCTTATTGGAGCCATTTTTGTAGATGGCGGATATGCGGCCGCTTGCGAGGTCATCGAGCGCCTCTGGAGCCCCCGCATGCGCAAGCCCTCGGCGCTGCGGGATTCCAAAACCGCGCTGCAGGAGTGGGCACAAGCGCGCGGTCTTCCGACTCCCGCGTATCGCGAGATCGAGCGCAAGGGACCGGACCACGATCCGGAATTTCGGGTCATGGTGGAACTTGCAGATTTTGCGCCGGCCGAAGGGCTGGGTCGCTCAAAACGTTCAGCCGAGCAGGCGGCGGCCACTGCCATGTTGAGCCGTGCCGAAGTGAAAGCGGATCGGCTCGATGGCTGCTAAGAAACGTCCTCGCCGCCGGGGCGAGGTCGTCGAAGCGCCAACATCGGACGCAGATTCGCCGGTCGGCCCTGCCAGCGCCGGCTCGTGCGGTCATCTCGGCCGGACGGAAAGCGCGGCAGACGCTGCTCGGGGCGATCAGAGGTGCGGATTTGTAGCGCTCATTGGCGCGCCCAATGTTGGTAAATCAACGCTGATCAATGCGCTGGTCGGTACCAAAGTCGCGATCGTATCGCATAAAGCGCAGACCACCCGTTCGCTGCTCCGCGGCATCGCCATCGTCGGGTGCTCGCAGCTCATTCTAGTCGACACGCCGGGAGTATTTGCGCCCAAGCGTCGGCTCGACCGTGCCATGGTGGCGAGTGCCTGGGCGGGCGCACACGAGGCCGACATTGTCGCACTTATTCTCGATGCCAAGCGCGGCATCGACCAGGAAACCACGTCCGTCCTCGATAAGTTGGTCGAGATCCGCCGACCCAAGATCCTGGGCGTCAACAAGATCGATGCGGTGGACAAGCCGCTTTTGCTGAGGATTGTGGATAGGGCGAATCGGTGCGCGAGGTTTGCGGCCACATTCATGGTCTCTGCTTTGAAGGGCGATGGTGTCGCGGATGTCAAGCAATGGATGGCACGCCATGTCCCCGCGGGCCCATGGCATTATCCCGATGACCAAATCACAGACGCCCCACTACGCCACCTTGCGGCGGAAATCACCCGGGAGAACCTTTATTCGCAGCTTCATCAGGAGCTGCCCTATCGCTCGACGGTGGAGACCGATCAATGGCAAGAGCGCCCGGATGGGTCGGTGCGCATCGAGCAGACCATATATGTTGAACGTGAGAGCCAGCGAAAGATCGTGCTTGGGAAGGCCGGCCAGACCATCAAGGCGATCGGAGCGCAAGCTCGTCGCGAGATAGCCGAAATAGTTGAGGCGCCCGTGCATTTGTTTTTGTTCGTAAAAGTGGATGAGAGCTGGGAGGACGATCGGGAGCGCTACCGCGCCATAGGTCTCGAATTTCCCAAGGACTAATGATGCGCTGGACCGATGAAGGGATCGTGCTTGGAACCAAGCGTCACGGCGAGGGCAATGCGATCCTCGAGCTGATGACACGCGATCACGGCCGTCATCTCGGTTTGGTGCGGGGAGGGGCGGGCTCGCGGCTGCGACCCGTACTCCAGGCGGGCAACCAGGTAAGTGCGACGTGGCAAGCGCGTCTGGACGAGCATCTCGGATGCTATACCGTAGAGGGTCTGGACCTGCGCGCCGCATCGTTCCTGGCGGCTCCATATGCGCTATACGGCATGGTGCATCTCGCCGCACTCTGCCGCCTCCTGCCGGAGCGCGATCCGCATCCGAACATCCATGCCGCTTTGTCCGATCTGCTCGATTCGCTCCTCGATGCCCGGCGTGCGGGAGCATGCCTGGTGCGCTTCGAGCTGCAACTTCTGTCGGAGCTCGGTTTTGGTCTCGACCTCACGTGTTGCGCTGCGACTGGCGAGCAAATCGATCTCATCTATGTGTCGCCGAAATCCGGGCGTGCCGTGTCGCGGCGCGCCGGCGAGCGGTGGAAGGACAGGCTGTTGCCTCTGCCGGCATTTCTTTCCGGGGAGTTCCGGGAGGAGGCTGCGGCATGGGACGATGTGGCCGCAGGGTTTGCTCTCACTGGTTTTTTCCTGATGCGGCATGTGCTCGAACCACGCGAGCTGCGGTTCGCTGAGGCACGCGCAAGCTTCATAGCCGCGATCTCGCGCGGCGAAATGATCACGATGCGCGCGGATTAATGCGCGTTGGGTACCGCTCGATCGCTTGTTCCGCTTCATCTTTGGGATTAGCTCTTTTCCATGGGCCAGCCACTGATTCCCTCCCCAGGTCGCGGCGCTGAAGAGATTGCGCTGCACGAAGCGCTCGAGCAGCGCTATCTCGCCTATGCGCTTTCAACCATCGTGAATCGGGCGCTGCCCGATGCGCGTGATGGCCTCAAGCCGGTGCACCGGCGGCTGCTCTACGCAATGCAGCAGTTGCGCCTCGATCCAGGGGCGGCATTCAAGAAATGCGCCCGTGTCGTCGGGGATGTGATCGGCAAGTTCCATCCGCATGGAGACCAAGCGGTATACGATGCGCTCGTGCGCCTCGCTCAAGATTTCTCCCAGCGCTACCCACTCATCGATGGACAGGGAAATTTCGGGAACGTGGATGGCGATAACCCAGCGGCCATGCGCTACACCGAGGCGCGGCTGACTGAGATCGCGCACCTCTTGCTGGAAGGCATTGACGAGGACGCAATCGACTTCAAACCGACCTATGACGGCTCCGAACGCGAGCCGGTTGTCCTGCCGGGGGCCTTTCCTAATCTGCTGGCCAACGGTTCCCAGGGGATCGCGGTTGGCATGGCGACGTCGATCCCGCCGCACAACGCTGCGGAACTCTGCGATGCGGCGCTGCACCTCATTTCCACGCCGAATGCGAGAAGCCGCACTCTCCTGAAATACGTGCAGGGTCCCGACTTTCCGACCGGCGCCGTGATTGTCGATCCGCCGGATGTGATCGCTGAAGCTTATTCAACGGGCCGCGGGTCTTTTCGTGTGCGTGCGCGCTGGCACACGGAGGATACCGGCCGGGGGACCTACCTCATCGTAGTCACTCAAATCCCTTGGTTGGTCCAGAAGGGGCGGTTGGTCGAGCGCATCGCCGAGCTCATCAACGAGAGAAAATTGCCGCTGGTCGCCGACGCGCGGGACGAATCGGCCGAGGACATTCGGCTCGTAATCGAGCCCCGCTCCCGGACCGTCGACCCGGCCCTGCTGATGGAATCGCTGTTCAAGCTCACCGAGCTCGAGAGCCGCATTCCGCTCAACATGAACGTGCTCGTAAAGGGGCGCATTCCCAAGGTGGTCGGTCTTGCCGAGGCGCTCACGGAATGGCTCGGACATCGCCGCGAGGTCTTGCTGCGGCGATCGAGGTTCCGCCTCGATCGCATCGAGCATCGGGTCGAGGTGCTCGGCGGTTATCTGATCGCCTATCTAAACCTTGACAAGGTGATCAGGATTATCCGCCGTGAAGATGAGCCTAAACCCGTGCTGATGGCTACTTTCAAGCTCTCCGAGGTACAGGCGGACGCGGTTTTGAATATGCGGCTGCGCAACTTGCGCAAGCTTGAGGAAATGGAGATCAGGAACGAGGACAAGGAGCTGCGTTCCGAGCGCAAAAGGCTCAAAGACCTGCTCGGCTCCGAGAAGGAGCAATGGAGCAGGGTAGCAGCCGAGATCAAGACGCTGCGCGCCACGCTCGGCCCCGCCACTGCGCTCGGCAAGCGCCGCACGAGCTTTGCCGAGCAGCCACAGCACGATGAATCCGCAATCGAGCAAGCCCTGGTGGAGCGCGAGCCGATCACGGTCGTCGTATCCGAGAAAGGTTGGATTCGCGCTCTGCGTGGAACCGTCACCGATCTGGCGGGAATCGTGTTCAAGGCGGATGATCGCTTGAAGTTCGCGTTTGCCGCCGAGACGACCTCGAAATGCCTCGTATTCGCGACCAATGGACGCTTCTACACGCTGGAGGCAGCCAAACTTCCCGGCGGCCGCGGTCACGGCGAGCCGATCCGCCTTTTCATCGACCTCGAACAGGAATCGGATCTTGTCAGCGTTTTTCCCTACCAGGGGGCGCGCAAATTCCTCGTGGGAAGTGCGCAGGGCCGCGGATTCGTGGTGCCAGAGGACGAATGCATAGCCAATACGCGCAAGGGAAAGCAGGTGCTCAATGTCGCTGCGCCTGATGTGGCGCGCGCGATCGCCCAGGTCGAAGGAGAGCTTGTTGCAGCCGTGGGTGAAAATCGCAAGATGCTCACATTTCCTCTCGAGCAAGTACCGGAAATGGGTCGAGGACGCGGTGTGCGCCTGCAACGCTACAAGGATGGCGGGCTGAGCGATCTCAAGACCTTCAAGTCTGACGAAGGCCTTTCCTGGACCGATACTGCCGGTCGTGTCTTCTCGTTAACGTTGAAGGAACTGGCGGATTGGCGCGGCAATCGCGCCGATGCGGGCCGGCTTGCGCCAAAGGGATTTCCCCGCAGCAACAAATTCAGCAGCACGCTGCCGAACAGCCGCGCGGAGACCTGACCACCGGGGCTGGCCGCGGCGCTTACCTCAGATCGCCAGGAATAGAATCGAGCCAGGCGCGTGCTGGAACACGGCGGTCGCAGTATCCCCGAAGAACAGCTTATCGCCGGGACGCCGACTGACCCCCATGATGAGCAGGTCAACGTTCTTTGCATGGGCTAGGATTGCCGCGTCAGGAGCAATGTCCGTGTGCACGACAGTATTCATTCTGACGCCGTGACGCTGGCCCATTTCAGCTACTTCGCCGATGACCGCGCGGGCTTGCTCGCCGGCGTAGAACCCGCGCCAAATTCGCTGCGTTGTGGCTCCGGTGTTGGCGATATGGAGCACGGTCAGCGGGCAGTCACAGGCTCGCGCGAGCGTGATTGCCAACTTCGCTCCCCGGCGCGCGATCTCGGTTCCGTTGATGGGCACGAGGATGTTCGATGGGTCCTGTTGTGGGCGCTGCACCTGCCCGTTACGGGCATCGGATCATGAGCTCACCCAGGAGCCGGCCGACCAACATGAGCAGGATCAATTCCGTCAGGAAGGTCACTGCGGAGGGCCCCCTTGTCCCTGCTTCCGCACCCCACCCGCAGGCCGTGCTCACCGCCAATGCCGTGCCGATCACGCTAATGGAAGTGAGGGCGCCGAGGACATTCCTCGGTACGCGGCGCCCGACCCTCTCAGGATGGCCGAACCGATTCATCAATGCACCCGCCGGAGGCTAATACGGACCGCGTAGGATCGTTCCGGGGCGCGCAATTACGAGGAACCCTTGTGGTTTCCGTTCATCCAGGAGTGGGCGGCGCGGCGCAAGGCCGGGAAAGCCAAATCGCCGCAGTCAGGAATCCACCCGCTTCCAACCATCGGGGGCGAGACGCTGTTGCGGCAGGAAGCGGCCTTTGTAGGCCATCTTGCGCGAGCCTTCCACCCAGTACCCCAGATAGACGTAGGAGAGTCCCATGCGGTGCGCTCGCTCGATGTGATCGAGAATCATGAAGGTGCCAAGGGACCGCGATGACTCATCCGAATCGTAGTACGAGTAGACCATTGAGAGACCATCGCTGAGCACGTCCGTCAGCGCGACGGAGACCAGCCTCCCGTTTCCGAGCTCGTGGCTCGACCTCTCGGAAGTGCGCTGCCGATATTCAATCATGCGGGTATCTACATGGCTGTCCTCGACCATCATCGCGTAGTCGAGCACTGTCATATCCGCCATGCCGCCATCGCGGTGGCGGGCATCGAGATAGGAACGGAATACCGAGTACTGCTCGGAGGTCGGTACCGGCACCCGCATTTCTCCGACGACATCGCGGTTACGCTCGATGACGCGGCGCATGCTGCGCGTAGGCCGAAAGTCTTCCACCAGCACCCGAACTGAAATACAAGCGCGGCAGGTTTCGCATGCCGGTCGATAAGCGATGGACTGGCTGCGGCGAAAACCCCCGTGGGTCAGAAGGTCGTTCAACTGCGCCGCCCGCTCGCCCACAAGATGGGTAAATACCTTGCGTTCTTCTTGGCCCGGGAGATAGGGGCACGGCGAGGGCGCGGTGAGATAGAATTGGGGCGTATTACGGGAGTGCTGGGTCACGGTGGTCTCAGGCCGGATCAAGTCCCCTTGGCTTTGCCATGTAGCATTGCGCGCTCAGGGCTTCTCGTCAAACAGCCTGAGTTCAGGGGCTCCAACGCGCGGGACGCAGCGCCTCGGCGCGCTTGGAATTGTTGATCACGATCGTGCCCACAAGCATGTCGTGCAGCAGCCGCTTCCTTTCATTGAAAAAGGCAACCAGCAGGATGAGAGGGGTCAGAAACGAGATGCTGAGCCAATAGACGACTGCGTGCACCGCGCCGAGGACGAAATAGGCCGCTGCTCCATACCAGGTGCGCATTTCAAGGTCCGTGATTCGCATCCCGATGGTCGCCGTGGCAGAGCTGCCGAAGGTAGACCCGTAATAGAAAATGGCCCAAATCACGGCTGCGGGCCACAGCAATCCGTAAAGGGGCCAACCCAGGCCCAGGGTGACAAGGCCGAATATGAGAATGAACACGGCCGCGATCAGTACCGGGACGGTAATAATGGTCTCGTCAATCAGGAACGCGATGAAGCGGCGTGCGAGGACGCCTTCGAACAGTTCCGGATTGCGGATCGGGTCATAAGCATGCGGCTTGACCTCGATCGAAACTCCGATCTTCCTCGGCCCGCTGTCGGTCATCGCTCTATCCTGCTTTCAAAGGGAAATGGCAGATAGAGAGTAAACGCTCTTGCCGCAAGAAGCACGGTCACTGTGAGATGAACGAAGATTATCCCGCTTGCCGCGTCCTCGGCGAAGGTAAGGTGCTGGAAGCGAAGGAATGAGCGTTACGATCGCTGATGTTGAGCTGGCCCGCCGCACAATCGCCGGTCAGGTCCTGCGCACACCGATGCTGCCGGCCCCCAGACTCTCCCGCGCGACCGGCGCTGAAGTGTTCGTCAAGTATGAAAATCTCCAGGTTACGAATTCGTTCAAGGAGCGCGGCGCACGCAACAAGCTGGGCTCACTCGGTGCCTCGGAGCGCACGCAGGGCGTCATCACGATGTCGGCGGGGAATCATGCGCAGGCAGTGGCATATCACGCGGCGCGGTTGGGCATCCCGGCCACGATAGTCATGCCGGTCACCACCCCCTTCGTGAAGGTCGAGGCGACGCAGTCGCACGGCGCCCAGGTTGTCCTTCATGGCGAAACAGTTGCCGAAGCCGAAATGCGCGCGGAAAGCTTGGCGCGCGAGCAAGGCCTCACCTGGGTACATCCCTATGACGATCCTCTGGTGATTGCAGGCCAAGGCACCATCGCACTTGAAATGCTGGAAGAGGTGCCTGACCTCGACATTCTGGTGTTTCCCGTTGGAGGGGGAGGGCTCATCGCCGGCAATGCGGTCGCGGCGCGTTCCCTGAAGCCTGGGATCGAGATCGTGGGTGCCGAGGCGGAGCTATATCCATCTTTCTGGAACGCTCTCTATGGAGAAAACCGTCCATGCGGCGGGCCGACTCTGGCGGAGGGAATTGCAGTCAAGAACGTCGGGAGGCTCACGCTGCCGATCGTGCGCGATCTCGTGTCCGAAATCATACTGGTCGACGAAGCCCGCCTCGAACGGGCAGTCAATGCGTATCTGACCCTGCAAAAGGCCATGGCCGAAGGGGCGGGGGCTGCGGGACTCGCTGCCATGCTGGTGAAGCCGGAGCGATTCCGCTCGCGCAGAGTAGGGTTGGTGCTTTGCGGGGGCAACATCGACCCGCGCATTCTCGCCTCCATCATGGTGCGCGAGCTCGAGCGCGAGGATCGAATCGTGTCATTCCGGTTGACCATTCCGGACCGGCCCGGAGTGCTGGGGCATATTGCCACCCGCTTGGGCGAGCTCGGCGCGAATATTCTCGGGGTTGAGCACCGGCGGTTGTTTCTCGATGTGCCGGCCAAGGGCGCTCGGCTCGACGTGACGATGGAAACCCGCGATCAGGCGCACGCGCAGGAGATTTTTCAGGTCTTGGAAGCTGATGGATTCAGCCCGGTATGGATCGACACCGCGACCACCATGGAGTAGCGCAGGCCAGCCGCAGCTTTCGTCAGCGGCTACCGAAATCCTTGCAACGGTGATGGCCTGGCCAGGGGCGGCGACTTGCGCGAAAAGGAATTACGGATCGCATTGGTTTGTTTCGGCGGCATTTCGCTCGCCGTCTATATGCATGGGGTCAGCAAGGAAATACTCAAGCTGGTGCGTGCGTCGGCCGCGCTGCACGGTATCCGGGACCGCTCACAGCGGGCGCTGGCATCGTTCTTTGATGCCAAGGACCCAAGCGACCCGGAATACGACACCGAGGATATCTATTTTGAACTGCTGAAAGAGATCGGCCGCACCGTTGAATTACGCGTGATCGTCGACATCATCGCCGGAGCCTCCGCAGGCGGGATCAATGGCAGCATGCTGGCACGCGCCTTGAGCCATGACCTTCGCATGGACGTGCTGCGCGACCTCTGGATCGAGAACGCCGACGTCAACGTCCTCCTGGCGTCTGAGGCGCGGGCGAGCAAATGGAGCAAATGGTTCCTCCTTCCGCTGGTCTGGGCTGCCGCGGCGATGGGATGGGTTCCATCGATCCAAGATGCGGAAGTGCGGCAAAACCTGTCGCTGTTCGTGCGCTCGCGCTGGTTCAAACCGCCGCTCGGCGGCCGCATCATGGCCGGCCTGATGTACGACGCGATCACTTCGATGGGAGCGGGTCAAAATGCGCAAGCTTCTCTGCTTCCTTCGAGCCAGTCACTCGATCTGTTCGTAACGACGACCGATTACCAAGGCCATGCGGAGCTGCTGCAAATCCATGATCCGCCGCTGATCGAAGAATTGGAGCATCGCCATATCCTGCATTTCGCGTACCGGCGACGCCCCGATGGAAAGGTAGACAGCGACTTCGAGCTCGATAATGCGGCGGGACTCGCATTTGCGGCCCGCGCGACCTCGTCATTTCCGGGCGCGTTTCCGCCGGCGCGGATTGTGGAAATGGATGAGGTTGTCAGCGCCCGCAAAGGCAGCTGGCCTCGCCGTGCCGCTTTCATCGCCCATTGTTTCGCCGATTATGTGCGCGCAGGCATCGATCCTGCAAAAGTGCCGTTCATCGACGGATCAGTGCTCAACAATCGGCCGTTTCAGCAGGCGATTGCGGCCATTCATGGCCGGCCGGCTTATCGCGAGGTGGACCGGCGTCTCGTCTATATCGATCCGCACCCTGCTTCGCCGCTGTCCAACCGGGGCCAGCAGGTTCCGGGCTTCTTTTCCACCTTGCGGGCCGCATTGTCGGACATCCCGAGCACGCAACCCGTTACGGAAGAACTTACCCGCGTAGGCGAATTCAACGATCAGGTGAGGAGGCTGCGAGCAATCATCGAAACCGCTCGCCCGCATGTCAGCGAGCTCGTAGGCAAATTTGTCAGCATCGCGTTTGATCGCCCCATTTCGGGAGAGGACCTGCGCGTCTGGCGGGATCAGGTGAATTCACATGTCGCCTCCGATGCAGGCTTTGCCTATCAGGCCTATGTTCGCCTCAAGCTTGCTTCCGTGCGCGCTTTCGGCGCCGAGTTGATCCTCCAGTTGCGAGGGATACCGGCGCTCTCTCCGCTCTCGCGCGTGGTGGCAGAAATCATCGATGCCTGGGCTGTCCGCAAGCAAATCGTCTACGAGGACGCGGACCGCGAGGGTCTGGGATTCGAAATACAGACTGGAGACGCTCGTCCGCCGTGGGTGGATTATCTCCTTGCCTTCGATGTGAAATACCGCGTACGGCGGCTGCAGTTCTTGATCGAAGGGCAAAACCGGCTTTATCAGCTTATCGGACAGAGGCGCTTCGCACCTTTCGATCCTCAGCTTCTGGATCGACTTAAGCGCCAATTTTATGACCGGCTCGGCGCGCTTCGACGTCGTGAGGAGCCCGGTTTCTATAGCGAAGAGACCCGCCGTTTGGCCGCACGTATCGTGCCAAGCGTTCCTTCGGCAGGCGAAATGAAGGACGTCAAATCGTATGCGGAGAGGTTCGTCAACGAGCATGAGGACAAGCTCGATGTCTTGATCGAGCGCTTAGGACAAGAGATCGATCTCAACGCCACGACGCGCGATCTCGATCACCTTCTGGCCTCGGTCGATCCGGCCAAATGGCTTCCGGAAGCCAGACGGGAAGTACTGATCAACTATCTCGGTTTCCCGTTCTGGGACGTGCTCACCTTTCCGATTACAGGGACGCGTGAAAACGGCGAGCTGCGCGAAATCCTCATCGACCGAATCAGCCCCAACGATATCAGCGCGTCGAGCGCCCTCGGCGGCGTCGAGAGCCTGAAGGGCATCGGGTTTGGCCACTTCGCGGCATTTCTTTCACGCGCTTACCGCGAGAACGACTACCTCATGGGCCGGCTTCAGGCTCTCGACCGGCTGATCGACATCGTCTGCGACTCCGCCGGGCTCCACGCGATGAGCCCGCATATTGATGTTCGGGCTCTCAAGCAGCGAGGGTTCACCCGAATTCTGGACCGTGAAGAAAGGCATCTCGTCGAGAGCAAGAGCCTCATAGGAAGCTTGCGTGAGCGCCTTAAGCAGATGGCGAACGAGGAGTAACGTCAGCCGACCTTGACGTCGTTCCAAAAGCCGAAGCGGTGTGCGACCTGCTGCATCGCAGGGAGCGGGGCTTCGTAGGACCATGCCGCGCGCTCATGGCGTACCCCGTCGATCACCACGTCATAGAACTGAACGCCGTGGGGGCAGGCACGGTCGGAATCCGTCTTAGGGGCCTTCACCAGCCAGTCCATGTGCACCGACGAACGCGGGAAATATTGATATCCGCCGCTCTCCACGATGTCATTGCTTTCAGCAACGACATGGCTCTTCAAAGTTGCTTTCACTTCGACCTCCAACGTGCGAGCGTTTTCAGGTAGCAAATTCGAATATCGCCCCAACTGGGCGCCAGCCAATAATGACATAGGCGCGCCTGGGGTAACATGCCAGTCCTTGCGTTGACGCTCGGCTTTGGAAGGCCGCGGTAAAGGAGTCCAGAGTGCAAATGGACCGAAGCGAATAGTTGTCAACTGTGGCATTCAGGTCACAGTCAGGAAGGGGAAGGGTTTATATGATGCTGCTGAAATAGCGACTGCTGATCGGGGTGGCTTCAATGAGCTGGGGTTCTCTCTCGCCTTCGCGACGTATTGCGCTTGTCAGCCTTGTTGTTGCGTTATCAGCTGCTGCAACCTTCTCGCAAGCCGAGGCGCGCGCCCGGCATCATGGCAAGCAGCACGCCAAACAGCATCGTGTGATCCATGGTCCCGACTACCGGCCGCCCTATGCCGAGTTCGTGCTCGATGCCAATTCCGGTGATATGCTGCGAGAGGTCAATGCCGACGAGCCGCGGCACCCCGCGTCGTTGACAAAAATAATGACGCTTTATCTGCTCTTCGAGCAGCTTGAAGCGGGCAAGTTCAAGCTCGACACACCCCTGCCGATCTCCGCGCGTGCCGCCCTCCAGCCACCGACGAAGCTTGGTCTCAAGACCAGTCAGACGATCAGCGTGGAGGATGCAATCAAGGGCATGTGCACCAGATCGGCAAATGACGCCGCCATGGTGGTTGGCGAGGCAATCGGGGGCACTGAAGAGGAATTCGCGAAGCTGATGACCGAGAAGGCAAGGGCGCTCGGCATGGCGAATACTACCTATGTCAACGCGTCGGGCTTGCCCGCGGAGGAGCAAATTACCACGGCGCGAGACCAGGCCATCCTGGGTCGCGCAATTCAAGACCGCTTCCCCAATTACTATCGCTATTTTTCTACCGCCAACTTCCGTTACCACGGCGTCGACATCCACAATCACAACAGCCTCTTGGGGAATGTGAAGGGGGTCGATGGCATCAAGACCGGCTACACGGAAGCATCCGGATACAATCTGGTCACCTCAGTCCGTCGTGACGAGCGGCATATCGTCAGCGTGGTCATGGGCGGGCGCTCTGGAGCCGCACGCGACAGCCGCATGCGCGAGATGATCGAGCAATTTATTTCAATGGCGTCCTTGCGCCGGAAGGCGCCCGCGGCACCGCCCGCCGGGATGGAACTGGCCAGCCAGCGCAGAACCAGCGCGCCGGCACCAACTGCCGCGCCGGTAACTGCGGCTCCTGAGCCCTCCGCTGCTCCTGCTGAAAGTGCCCAGCCGACTGCGGTTGACGCCAAGCTCGATCAGCCCCAGGTTTCGCAGCCGCCGGAGCAAGCCAGAGCTGAGGTGCATCCTGCCAAGTTGCAGGCCCATTCATCCAAAGCAACGGCGACTGCCAGGCTTTCCGCGGACCGTTCACCCCGCTCGCGCTCGAAACCGGGGACGACAAACGCAGCGCCAGCGGCGACCGCCTCCTCTTCTGGACCTGAGCCGAAGGGCTCGTGGTGAGGGCTCCTTACCCGATCATTTGCGCAACGCGCGGTGCGAAGTAGGTCAGGACTCCGCAGGCGCCCGCACGCTTAAATGCAATAAGGCTCTCCAGCATTGCCTTCTCGCCGTCGAGCCAGCCGTTTTGCGCCGCCGCCATGATCATCGCGTATTCGCCGGAGACCTGGTAAGCGAAGGTGGGTATGCCGAAGGCGTCCTTAACCCGAAGCAAAATGTCGAGGTAAGGCATGCCGGGCTTCACCATGACCATGTCCGCGCCTTCCAGGATGTCGAGCTCAACCTCGCGCAAGGCCTCGTCGGTATTGCACGGATCCATCTGGTAGGTGCGTTTGTCGCCGCTCAATGTGGCTGAGGAACCGACGGCGTCGCGGAACGGCCCGTAAAAGGCCGAGGCGTATTTCGCCGCGTAAGCCATGATCGAGACCTCCGTAAACTCAGCCTGATCGAGCGCGGTGCGAATGGCGCCCACCCGCCCATCCATCATATCCGAGGGTGCGATGATGTCGCAGCCTGCCTCAGCCTCGATGAGGGCCTGCTTGACCAGCACCTCGACAGTTTCGTCGTTGAGGATAACGCCATCCCGCAGCAATCCGTCGTGACCGTGGCTGGTGTAGGGATCGAGCGCGACATCGCACAGGATGCCGATCTCCGGCAGCTCCTTCTTGATCGCGCGGATGGCCCGACAGACGAGATTGTCCGGACTGAGTGCTTCGCTGCCGTCGGGATCGCGAAGCTTGGGGTCGGTATAGGGAAACAGTGCTATGCACGGGATCGCAAGCTTGGCGCCTCGCTCGGCGTCGCGTACAGCCTGATCGATCGAAACCCGCTCAATCCCCGGCATGGAGGCGACCGGGATGCGGAGGTTGGAACCGTCCACCAGGAACAGCGGCCAGATCAGATCGTCACGGGTCAGCACGTGCTCTCGCACAAGCCGGCGGGTCCATTCGGCTTTACGGTTGCGGCGCAGACGGCTCGTCAGGTTAAGCTGTGATTTGGGTTTGCTCTCGACGGGGGCGAGACGCGTTTCGATTGGGCGGCCGTATTTGATCGCCATGGCGGAAACCTTGATGATTGCGGACGCAATGCCAGAGCCGGATAGCCCGGAACTCTGATTTCTGCTCTCTTCAGTCGGATATATCCAGACTACGCTGTCAAGCCCGGACGAGCAGTCATATGGATTTCGAACTCACGGAAGAGCAGCGCGCCATGGAGGACACCGCGCGCGCATTCGCGCGCGAGGAGATGATGCCCTACGCGGGGCAGTGGGACGAGGAGGAGCTTCTTCCAGTGGACACGCTGCGGCGCGCGGCTGCGCTCGGCTTCGCCGGCATTTATGTGGGCGCCGACGTGGGTGGCTCGGCCCTTTCGCGGCTTGACGCGACCATCATCTTCGAGGAACTGGCGAAGGGCTGCACCTCGACGGCCGCCTACATGTCGATCCACAACATGGTGGCCTGGATGATCGACGCCTTCGGCAGCACCGAGCTGCGGCTGCGCTTTCTTCCCGATCTTTGCAGCATGGCCAAGCTTGGCAGCTACTGCCTGACCGAGCCGGATTCCGGGTCCGATGCAGCCAGTCTGAAGACCCGTGCCGTGCGCCACCACGACCATTATCTGCTGGATGGCGTCAAAGCCTTCATATCGGGCGCGGGCGCCTCCGATGTTTACCTCGTCATGGCGAGAACGGGCGATACAGGCGCGCGCGGCATCTCCTGCTTTCTGGTTGAGAAAGGAACACCGGGGCTTTCTTTTGGGGCGCAGGAAAGAAAGCTTGGTTGGCACTCGCAACCCACTGCCATGATGATGTTCGACCGCTGCCGCATACCGTTGACGCACCGGGTCGGGAGCGAGGGCCAGGGCTTCAAGATCGCGATGCGCGGGCTTGACGGCGGGCGCCTCAACATTGCCGCCTGTTCCCTCGGGGGGGCCCAGTTCTGCCTCGACCGGTCCGTTGCGTACATGAAAGAGCGAAAACAATTCGGCAGTCGGCTCGCCGATTTCCAGGCCTTGGGTTTTCGTGTTGCCGACTATGCAACCCAGATCGAGGCGGCGCGCCTCCTCCTGCGCCGCGCTGCGTCGGCGTTGGACGCCGGGGAGCCCGCCGCCACCCGGCTCGCGGCCATGGCCAAGCGGCTCGCCACGGATTACGGCTTCGACGTGGTCAATGGCTGCCTGCAGCTGCATGGTGGCTACGGCTACCTGCGCGATCATCCGATTGAGCGCGTCTTGCGCGATCTGCGCGTCCATCAGATTCTCGAGGGCACCAACGAGGTGATGCGATTGATCATCAGCAGGGATATATTGGGCAATTGAGAGTTATCTTCTGGAGCTTTTGGAAATGAACGACATCACCGAACCTCGCCGACATTTTCCTGGCCGGACGCGACGCCTGCCGGCCCGCTATGATCGCGATCTTTACAGCTGGGCGGTGCAGCAGGCCGCCTTGTTGCGGGCGGGTCGACTCATAGAGGCCGACGCCGGGAACATCGCCGAGGAACTCGACGACGTGGGCAGTGAACAGTACAACAAACTAGAATCGGCTCTGCGGATTATCCTGCTGCATCTCTTGAAGTGGGACCATCAACCTGCGCGGCGGTCACGCAGCTGGTGGGCAAGTATTACCCTTGGACGCAATCAGGTCCGCAGGGTGCTTCGCAAGAACCCGGGGTTGAAGCGACGGCTCGACGAAGCGATAACCGCAGCCTACGAGGACGCCCGCGTTCAAGCTGCGGCACAGACACGTCTTGGCCCACGTACATTCCCCGCGCGATGCCCGTTTTCTAGGCAGCAGCTGATGGAGCGGGAGATAGCCTGCCCTGTGGCAGAGTGACCAACTCCGAGCAGGACATCCTGTTCGAGCGACGCGGCGTCGCCGGTCACGTCATTCTCAACCGGCCGCACGCGCTCAATGCCGTCTCGCATGATATGGTGCGCACGCTCGCGCAGAAGCTCGATGAATGGGAAACCGATCCGGCCGTCACCCGCATTGTTGTCAGCGCCAAAGGAGGGCGCGCCTTCTCGGCCGGCGGCGATTTGCGCGCCCTGTACGATCTTGGGCGTTGCGGCCGGTATGAGGATGCGCTCGTATTCTTTCGCGCGGAATATGCGCTCAACGCCCGTATCAAGCATTATCGCAAGCCGTATGTGGCGTTGATTGACGGCATCGTCATGGGAGGCGGCGTCGGCATCTCGGTACACGGTTCGCATCGGGTTGCCGGGGACAGATTTGCATTCGCGATGCCCGAGGTGGGGATTGGCTTTTTTCCCGATATTGGAGCCACATGGTTCTTGCCGCGGCTCCCGGGCAGGCTGGGCACTTTTTGCGCGCTCACCGGAGAGCGCCTCGATGCAGCTGACGCAGTATCGGCAGGGATCGCGACTCACCGCGTTGCCTCAAACCGCTTTCCCGAGCTCATGGAGGCTTTGTCCAGTGCGGTGCCTGTCGATGCGCTGCTCGGGGCATTCGCAGAGCCGGCCGGCACCGGGCGCGTCATGGCCGCGGCAATCGATCGCTTGCTGGGAGGTGGGGGGGTTGAAGATATTCTGTCGCGCCTTGATGAGGAAGCGGCGGCGGGTCGCCCCCACGCGGCGTTTGCCTTGGCGACGGCTGCCGCGATCCGCACCAAGTCGCCAACCAGCTTGAAGATCGCACTTGCACAGATGCAGCGCGGAGCGAGCCTCGATTTTGTCGAGTGCATGCGGACCGAGTTCCGTATTGTGTCCCGGGTGATGCGCGGTCATGATTTCTACGAAGGAGTAAGAGCCGTTATCATCGACAAGGATCAGACACCGCGCTGGCAACCGGCAACGCTCGAAGAGGTAACCCCGGCCAAGGTCGAGCATTACTTTGCTCCGCTTAAGAGCGAGCTTGAACTGCCATGATTCATGCAGACGAGCCGCAGACGCTTGAGCCGGTGCATGCCGACGAGGGCGAGGGCGAGGACAAACAATGGGCCTCTTGGCTGGTACTCTTCCTGCGGGTCATGGCCGTGGCCTCGATCGTCAAGGGTCTCTATCACTGGGCCGTCATCTGCGGCATCAATGCGCCTTTCCCATCCGGTTTCGACTCCTACTCGCCGCCCTATCAAGTGGCTACGGTGTTCTTTGCAGTCATTGATCCGGTGGCGGGAGTGGGCCTGTGGCTCGCGGCCCCATGGGGCGCCGTGGTGTGGCTCACGTCCGTCATTTCGATGGCCGCGGTGGAGGTCTTATTCCCCCAGATCTTTGGCGGGAACATATTGGCTGTCGTGTTCGAGCTCAGCCTGCTCGGCACATATGTGTGGCTGGTCGTGATGGCTGCGCGCGAACAGCCGGAGTAACGCAACTCCGGTCAGCAATGGGCGAGAAACGGTAATGGCAACAATCGGCTTTATCGGTCTCGGCAACATGGGCCTGCCGATGGCACAGAATCTGGTCAAGGCCGGGCACACCGTCTGCGGATTTGATCTCAGCGAATATGCTTCGGAGCCGCTGGTTGCCGGCGGCGGTACACGGGCGAATTCGGTGCCAGAAGCATGCCGTGGCGCCGAGGTGGTGATCACCATGCTGCCGGCGGGCGAGCAGGTACGACAGGTTTATCTGGGCGAGCAGGGAGTGATCGAGACTGTAGCTGCCGATGCCTTGTTGATCGAATCCTCAACGATTGATGTCGAGACCGCGCGCGAAGTGGCGCAGGCCGCTGACGAAAAGGGATTGGCAATGATCGATGCCCCGGTCTCGGGCGGGGTCGCGGGTGCGCAAGCAGCCTCGCTGACGTTCATGGTCGGCGGTTTTGCAGATGCGTTCGAACGTGCATATCCGGTACTTGAAAAGATGGGCAAGACGATCGTGCATGCCGGCGGGCCTGGAAACGGCCAGGCGGCCAAGATTTGCAACAACATGATCCTGGGCGCCTCGATGATCGTGGTCTGCGAGGCCTTCCTCCTCGCGGAAAAGCTCGGGCTCGACGCGCAGAAGCTGTTCGATATCTCGTCGAAGTCATCGGGCCAATGTTGGTCGATGACAAGCTATTGTCCGGTGCCTGGACCGGTTCCGAGCTCGCCGGCCAATCGTGATTACAAAGCCGGATTTGCCGCGGCCATGATGCTCAAGGATTTGAACCTGGCGCAGGCCGCCGCGCGCGCAACACGCGCCACGACTCCGCTTGGTGCGGGGGCAGCCGCCGTCTATGAGAGATTCGTGGATAGCGGCGGCGGCAACGTCGATTTCTCAGGCATTATTCGCTATTTGCGAGGGACGTGAAAGCCGTTCAAGTGCCTACCAAATACGGAGCAGCGTGAACGGAGAGTTACGACGATGATCACAATTGTCCGTTGCTATCGGACAGTGGTCGATGCAAATAAACGCTATCTTTATCCTGTTGTTTAAATCGATTTTAGACCCTTCGGGCTAAAGTGACTGTCGAGCGGGGAAACAGGGCCTCGCCGTCACAAACAACGATAACTGTCAGGAAGGCGTCATGATGAAAGCCGTTGCCAAGACGGCGGAGCCGGTCGATCGCGAAATGCGATTCGACCAGATCCGGCCGCTTTATCTCGAAGCCTTGACCTTGGTCGAGCGGCTGCATCGCCGCTTGCTCGACGTGATCAAGGACGAGTTCGACCGCCGCAGTCGCAACGATATCAACTCGGTGCAGGCGCTGCTGCTTTACAATATTGGTGACAAGGAGCTCATGGCCGGCGAGTTGCGCACGCGCGGCTATTATCTTGGCTCCAACGTCTCCTACAATCTCAAGAAGCTGGTGGAGATGGGCTTCCTCGACCACCAGCGCTCGCGCATTGACCGTCGCTCGGTCCGCATCAAGCTCACCGACAAGGGGCGCGAAGTGCGCGAAATCGTTGATGGGCTTTACCAGAAGCACGTGCGTACGGTGGAGCAGGTCGGCAGCATCAATCCCGACGAGTTCAGCACGCTGAACAAGTCGCTGCACCGCCTTGAGCGGTTCTGGACCGATCAGATCCTGTATCGGCTGTAAACGTTCGGCCTCCCCGGCGACCTGCCGGGGGTTTTCCCTTCGTCGTGGTTCTACGCAGGGGCGACGCGTTGCGTCGCTCCTGCGGCTTGGCGCTTCGGAACGGGTATGCTATCGCGGGAAGGTTCGAGCACGGTAGCGTAGTGCTCACAGCCTTGCACACGGACCCCAATCTGCCCTGAAGCTCGAGTTGGCGTGCAGCTCCACAGGACGCAGGCAGTCGAACCAAGCCTTGAAGTCAGCTCAGACAAAAGTCAGCTCCGACCAAAATGACTCGGCCATCACCCGCCCCTGCGACCGAGGCCACGCTCTTCACCGCCCGTCTTGGCGAGAGCGATCCGGAAATCGCCGATGTCATCCGACGTGAGCTTGAGCGCCAGCGCGACGAGATCGAGCTTATCGCTTCGGAAAACATTGTCAGCGCGGCCGTCCTGGAGGCCCAGGGGTCGGTTCTCACCAACAAGTATGCCGAGGGCCTGCCGGGCCGGCGTTATTACGGCGGCTGCGAGTTCGTCGACATCGCGGAAACGGTGGCGATAGAACGGGTTACGAGGCTTTTTGGATGCAAATTCGCAAATGTCCAGCCGCACTCCGGGGCGTCAGCCAACGCCGCGGCCTTCATGGCGCTGATGGCGCCCGGCGACACTTTCATGGGCCTCAGTCTGCCGGCCGGCGGCCATCTTACCCATGGCTCGCCCGTCAGCATGTCGGGGCGCTGGTTCAAGCCTGTGGCCTACAGTGTGCGCCGGGACGACCACCGGATCGATGTTGACGAGGTGGCGAGGCTTGCACGCGAACATCGGCCCAAGGTCATTATCGCCGGGGGGTCGGCCTATCCGCGCATCATCGATTTCCGCGCGTTCCGGGCCATCGCCGATGAGGTTGGGGCGAAGCTCCTGGTCGACATGGCGCATTTTGCCGGGCTGGTCGCCGGCGGCGTGCATCCAAGTCCGTTTCCGCATGCGCACGTGGTCACCTCCACTGCCCATAAGACCCTGCGCGGTCCGCGCTCGGGTTTCATCCTGAGCAATGACGAGGAGTTCGCCAGAAAAATCAACGCTGCCGTCTTTCCGGGGCTGCAGGGGGGCCCATTGATGCACGTGATCGCCGCCAAGGCCGTTGCCTTCGGCGAAGCCCTCCGCCCCTCGTTCAAGGTCTATGCCAGAAACGTCATTGCGAACGCCAAGGCGCTGGCCGAAAGCCTTAAATCGAACGGGCTCGACATCGTATCCGGGGGAACCGACACCCACCTCATGCTGGTCGATCTGCGGCCCAAGCGCCTCACCGGCAAGGTGGCCGAGGCGGCACTCGGGCGCGCCCATATCACGTGCAACAAGAACGGCATTCCGTTCGACCCGGAAAAGCCAGCCGTGACGTCGGGAGTGCGGCTCGGTACCCCGGCAGGAACAACCCGCGGGTTCGGAATAGGCGAGTTTCAGGAGATCGGAGAGCTTATCGTGGAAGTACTGGATGCGCTCTCGAGCAAAGGGGTTGAGGCCGATGCGTCCGTCGAAGCCGCCGTACGGGCAAAAGTGAAACAACTCGTCGGCCGATTCCCGATTTATTGATACCGGCGGCGAACACCAGAAACGTCCTCCCACCTTCTGGCGGAGCTTTTTTTCATGCGCTGTCCCAATTGCGGCAGCCTCGATACCCAGGTGAAGGACTCGCGGCCCACCGAAGACAGCTCCGTCATCCGCCGCCGTCGGGTCTGCCTCGCCTGCAATTTCCGCTTCACGACTTTCGAGCGGGTGCAGCTGCGCGAGCTCGTGGTGATCAAGCGCAACGGCCGGCGGGTGCCGTTCGACCGTGACAAGTTGCTGCGTTCGGTCCAGATCGCGCTGCGCAAACGCCCGGTCGAACCCGAGCGAATCGATCAGGCCGTATCGAAGATCGTGCGTGAGCTCGAGAGCCAGGGAGAGAGCGAGATCTCGTCGGAGGCGATCGGAGAGATGGTGATGGAAAGCCTGCGCGCCCTCGACGACGTCGCCTACGTTCGGTTTGCTTCGGTGTACAGGAATTTCCGCGAGGCCAAGGACTTCGAAGCCGTGCTGGACGAGCTCGCTAGCGAGGAGGACGGAAAACCAATGCCCGCGAGGAAATAGGCGCACCCGCATGCCGCGAACTGCGCTCTTTCCCGGATCTTTTGATCCCGTGACAAACGGCCATCTCGACCTGGTGCGGCAAGCCGCGCGCCTTGCTGATCGGCTCGTGCTCGCCATCGGCATCCATCCGGGGAAGACGACCTTGTTCAGCGCCGACGAGCGTCTCGCCATGCTGCGCGAAACTTGCGCACCGATTGCGCAGGCCAGTGTGTGCGATTTTGAGTGCGTCACATTCGCGGGCCTGGTGGTGGCTGCCGCGCAGCGGGAGGGCGCGACTCTTCTGGTACGAGGGCTGCGCAGCGCGACGGATTTCGATTATGAGATGGAAATGTCGGGCATGAACGCGGTCATGGCCCCGGCGGTACAAACGATCTTTTTGCCGGCCTCGCCGACGGTCCGCCCGATCACCGCCACACTGGTGCGCCAGATCGCTTCCATGGGCGGCGACGTATCGAGTTTCGTTCCACCGGCTGTGGCAGCTCGCCTCAAGGAAAAATTCGGCCGCACATCGGGTGAGTGAACCCACGCGGGCTTGGCTCCTCAAACTTTCCAGGCGCGGCAGCCGTCAATTCTCCAACCAGCAAAGGAAAGCGATGAACACCAATTTCTCAGCGATACTGCTCACGCCCGCCCTGGTTTTCGGCGTGCTTATGCCTGCCGCATCCGCGCAAACCGGCAACCTCGCCAATCCCGCAGCGCTCAAGGAAGCAGCCCCGCCGGTCTACAAGGTCCGCTTCGACACCAGCAAGGGCCCGTTCGTGGTCGAGGTGCACCGGGACTGGGCGCCGAACGGAGCGGACCGCTTCTACAACCTGGTGAAGAACGGGTTTTATGACGATACCCGCTTCTTCCGCGTGATCAGCGGCTTCATGATACAGTTCGGCATCAACGGCGACCCGAAGATTTCCGCTCCGTGGCGGGGAGCGACCATCAACGATGATTCCGTGAAGCAGAGCAACAAACGCGGATACATCACGTTTGCAACTTCCGGCCCGAATTCTCGTACCAGCCAGGTCTTCATCAATTTCGCCGACAACGCCGGGCTCGACCGTCAGGGCTTCTCGCCGTTTGGCCAAGTCGTCTCCGGGATGAACGTGGTGGATGCGCTGTTCAGCGGCTACGGCGAAGGGGCTCCGTCAGGTCGGGGACCGGACCAAGGCCGAATCCAGCAGGAGGGGAACGCTTATCTCAAGAAGGACTTTCCCAATCTGGACTACATCAAGAAAGCCACCATCGAAAAGTAGCATAGCTACAAAGGACCGGCAGATGACGAGCACTGAAAATACGATGATCCTCGAGACGACACAGGGTAGGGTTGCGATCGAGATGCGGCCCGATCTGGCACCTCGGCATGTGGCCCGCATCAAGGAACTGGTGCAGGAAGGATTTTACGACGGTGTCGCGTTCCACCGCGTGATCGATGGTTTCATGGCGCAAACGGGTTGCCCGCAGGGCACTGGCACCGGCGGATCCGGGCAAAAGCTGAAGGCGGAATTCTCCAAGGAGAAGCATGTGCGCGGCACGGTGTCGATGGCGCGGGCGCAGAATCCGGATTCGGCCGACAGCCAGTTCTTCATCTGCTTTCAGGATTCGCCCTGGCTCAATGACCAATACACGATTTGGGGTAACGTGACCGAAGGAATGGACAACGTCGACAAGATCAAGCGGGGCGAGCCGGTGGCAAACCCCGACCGCATTATCTCCGTCAGGATGGAGGGGCAGTCCTGATCTCTAGGCGACGGCTCGCGTGAGCGGTTGTGGCTCTTCCTCGCATATCCATGCTTCCTGCGCGAACCATTCATGCTCCGTCCGGCAGAAAGGGCAGTATGCCCGCGCAAAGAATACAGGGGTAGCCTCGAAGGTATTGCGATCGGCGGTCATGCCCGTGCGGATGTCCCGCCCGGTCTGCGGGCATCTGATCATCACAATACCCATTTGCACCTCCTGTAATTCCTGCTTGTTGCCATAGCGGATAGCAAGCCTGTGCGAAGATTGTTTGACAGCGCAGCGGTCATATCGAGACGAATGCACTGAAAATTTCGTGCTCTGTTATGCAACAGAGATTTCGAACGATCGGGGAACCAATGGGCGGGCTGCGGGTTGAAGCCCTCCAATGCCAATCAGGCCGGTACTGACCTACCCGCGAGACACTGTACAGCGCCTGTAATGCGGTTTGTCTCCGCAAAGGACCTGAGGTTCATCAACCCAGTGCGGCTCTCCTATGCATGCGTGCTATGAGGGCGGAATGCGTACGGAGGCATTCGATTTCGATCTGCCCGCGGAGCGCATCGCATTGCGTCCGATCTCTCCGCGCGATGCTGCCCGCCTCCTGATCGTTCGCCCTCACGCGCAGCCCCCGTTCGCGGACTGTCATGTGCCAGATCTGCCGGATCTCCTCAGTCCTGGGGACGCGCTCGTCGTCAATGACACCAAGGTGATCCCGGCCCGATTGCACGGTCGGCGGATCGGGCGCGGCGCGGCGGAGCCCGCGATCGAAGCGACGTTGCATCAGCGCCTCGACGGCTCACGTTGGCGCGCCTTCGTCAAGCCGGCAAAGCGACTCATTGCCGGCGACGTGGTGCGGTTCGGGGAGGAAGGCAAGGTCTGTTTCCTCGGCCAACTCGATGCGACGGTTGAGGTCAAAGATGAGGGCGGCGAGGCCACGCTCGCTTTTGCCTTTCATGGGCCTATGCTCGACGAGGCGGTGAGCGAGCGGGGTGAGATGCCGTTACCGCCCTATATTGCCGCCCGGCGCCGTCCGGATGAGCGCGACCGCATCGACTATCAGACTATCTTTGCGCAACAGGAAGGTTCGGTCGCAGCCCCCACGGCAGGGCTGCATTTCACGGATGTGCTGATTGCCCGCCTCAAGGAGCGTGGCGTGTCGCTCCATCGCGTTACCCTCCATGTCGGGGCAGGGACGTTCCTTCCGGTCAAGGTCGCCGATACGGCCGAGCATCGCATGCACGCCGAGCAAGGAAGCGTGAGCGGCGAGACCGCAGCCGCGCTCAACAGCGTACGGCGCTCGGGGGGGCGCATCGTGGCGGTCGGCTCGACTTCGCTGCGGCTGGTCGAATCGGCCAGCACCGAGGATGGCACCATCTGCGCGTTCAGCGGCGAGACGGCGCTGTTCATCACCCCGGGCTACCGTTTTTGCGTTGTCGACGTGCTGATGACCAATTTCCATCTGCCGCGCTCGACCTTGTTCATGCTGGTTTCCGCATTTTGCGGTCTCCATGTCATGAAACGTGCGTACGCGCATGCGATCGAGAGCGATTATCGGTTTTATTCCTACGGCGATGCCTGCTTGCTTTTCAGGGAATGACCGAAGCTTTCTCCTTTCGCCTCCTCGCTCGCGATGGGGCTGCGCGATGCGGCGAGATCACTACCGCCCACGGCACGGTGGCGACCCCCGCGTTCCTGCCGGTCGGCACGCAGGCGACGGTGAAGGGCATGTCTTCCGAAGCTCTGCGTGCGAGCGGTGCCGACATCGTGCTCGCCAACACCTATCACCTCATGCTGCGGCCCGGTGCGGAACGCATTGCGGCGCTCGGTGGCCTGCACAAGTTCATGAATTGGCCGCATGCCATCCTCACCGATTCAGGCGGGTTTCAGGTCATGTCCCTTGCAAAGCTGCGCAAGGTGGAGAACTCCGGTGTCACCTTTCGCTCCCATCTCGACGGCGCCACGGTCGAGCTCACGCCCGAGCGCGCGATCCAAATTCAGAAGCTGCTCGGGTCCGACATTGCCATGCAGCTCGATGAATGCATCAAGCTGCCGGCTCCGCGCGCCGAGCTTGAACGCGCCATGCGGCTGTCGCTCGCCTGGGCCGAACGCGGCAAGCGCGCCTTCGCGGATGCCGGACAGGAGCGAGCCCTGTTCGGCATCGTGCAGGGCGGGGACGATGCGTCCTTCCGGCTGCAAAGCGCGTGCGCGCTGGTCGATATCGGATTTCACGGCTATGCGATCGGGGGACTCGCCGTCGGCGAGCCGCAGCACGTCATGCTGCGTGTCCTGCAAGAGACCGTCCCCGCACTGCCCATTGATCGGCCGCGCTACCTCATGGGCGTCGGCACGCCGGCGGATATCATCGAGGCGGTGGCGCGCGGGATTGATCTCTTCGACTGCGTGCTGCCCACGCGCAACGGCCGGCACGGGCTTGGCTTCACCCGTGGCGGTCCGGTCAACCTCAAAAATGCCAAGCACGCCGAGGATCCCCGCCCGCTCGATGCGGAAAGCAGCTGCCCCGCGGCTCGCGACTATTCCCGCGCCTATCTGCACCACCTTTTCAAGGCCAATGAGATGCTGGGCGCGATCCTGCTCACCAGCGTCAATGTCGCTTTCTATCAGCAGCTGATGGCCGATATTTGCGCGGCCATCAGAGGTAGCAAATTCGATCTATTACGCTCTCAAGTCACTCGAGTCTGGAGGCGCACCGAGGGCTTCCTGAGCGAGGAGCCGGGCACAACCAATGCGGGCGCGCCGGAGCTCTCATTGTAAACAACAGGAAAATTTACAATGATTTTGCTACCTCAAGTAGAGCAGGTATTACGATGCTGGCGCCGTTTAGCGCAGACGAGCTTTTCGCAGGGGCGAGGCATTCCTCGCCCCTCTGTCGGCATGCGTCACTGCCGAACAGGGCGACGCATGCGTCGCCCCTACGAAGGAAAACCTGGGGCCGCCGAAAGAAAAACCCGGTGCGGTGACCGCCCGGGCTTCGGCTGGCTTCGGCATAGCTCGCAAGGATGCCTTTTCTTACTTGAGTCCCGTTACATTGTCGAGGGATTTTTCGGATTTCCGAGCCCTCGACGCCGGGTTGGCGCAGAGGCAGGATGGAGCACGCCAAAGAACGGGCGCCGAACCGTAGCCCGGATTAGGAAGCGATATCCCGGCTCGCGCCGCGCCGTCCGTAGCTCCCGCATGTCGCTGCGCTCATGCGGGCTACGTGGGAGATAGGGGGCGTGCGGACCGAAAAGACCAAACGGTATTCGAGGGAGAGATACGGAATGCAGACTGGTAATGCCGCAACATTCGTGCCTGTCATTCCGGCCGAGCGAGCCGGGCTTCGCCCGGCGAGCGAGAGCCGGAATCCAGTAACCAAAGCGGTTCGCGCACTCACGCCGGCCGTTGATTACTGGGTCCCGGCTCGCTCGAGCCCGGTTGAACCGGGCTCGCTTGGCCGGGACGACAGCCCATATGCAATCGCTGCGGCACAAGGGGGAGGGGAGTACACCGAGTGTGCGGCACGGTTATTAGCTCTCTTGATAGCTGGACTCTTCACAGCCACGCCCGCCTTGGCTCAGGCGCCGAAGATCGGCGACCCGCCGGAAGCCAAGAACATGCGGCTCGTCGGCTTCAACGATTTGCAAGGGCGCAGCGCGTACCAGCCGATCATTCAGCGGCAGGGTGATCGCTACATCGCGTATATCGGCCACCACGGGGGCACGGAGTCCGTGCCCAAGCCGTTAAATCCCCTCACTCATCAGAACGAGTTCAACGGCACCTCGATTGTCGACGTGACGGATCCGAAGCAGCCGAAATATCTCGCACATATTCCGGCCCAGGAAGGCCTGGGCGAGCAGGGCGGGGCGCAGATGGTCCGCGCCTGCGACGGCAAGAGCCTGCCCAAGGGTGACCCCAGCAAGACCTATCTGCTGCGAACATTCGGCAGCCAGGGTCACGAGATGTGGGACGTGAGCAAACCGGAAAGCCCAAGCCTCATCACCCGCGTGAGTTGGAATCTCAAGGACACGCACAAGAGCTGGTGGGAATGCGATACCGGCCTCGCCTACCTGGTCTCCGGAGTGGACGGCTGGCGCGTGCGCCGCATGACCGAGGTGTTTGATCTGAGCGACCCGACGAAGCCCGTGAAAATTCGTGATTTTGGTCTTGCCGGGCAGCAGCCGGGCGCGACCGGTGCGGTCCCGACGGAACTGCACGGGATGATCTCGACCGGGCCGCGCGGCAACCGCATCTATTTCGGCTATGGCACCAACAAGGGCGGCGTGCTGCAAATCATTGATCGGGAAAAGCTGTTGAAAGGTCCGAAGGAGCCCACCCCGGAAAACCTGCGTTACCCCCTGGTCGGCGAGCTCGATATGACCCCGCTCAACGGGGCACACTCGACCATCCCGCTCGGCAAGATGAAAATTCCGGAGTTCGGCAAGGATCTGGCCGGCTCCGAGCGCGACATGGTCATGATCGTGGACGAGTCGCTGGTCAACGAATGCCAGGCGGCGGAGACCCGGCAGATGGTGTGGTTTGTCGATGCGACCATCGAAGCCAAACCAATGGTCGTGTCGAACTTCAATGTGCCCGAGGGGGGCGGCCATTTCTGCACCCGCGGCGGCCGTTTCGGCTCACACTCGGGCAACGAGAGCATGGCGCCGGTGCTCTATCAGAAGCTCGCGTTCGTCACCTGGTTCAATGCCGGCGTGCGCGCCATCGACCTGCGCGACCCCTACAGCCCCAAGGAGGCCGGCTACTTCATCCCGGCAATCACGGAGGCCACGGAGAAGCGTTGCATCAAGGTCGATGGCCAGGAACGCTGCAAGATCACGATCCAAAGCAACAATGTGGAGACCGACGACCGCGGCTACGTCTACGTCGTCGATCGCGCCAACACCGGCATGCACATCCTCGAGCTCACCGGTGAGGCGCGCGCCATCGCTGGCTTGCAGTAGGAGCAAGCATACACGCAGCCTACCCATGTCGTAGGGGCGACGCATGCGTCGCCCTGCATCAACAACGACGCATGTCGAGAGGGGGCGAGGCATGCCTCGCCCCTACGAAGTCGTCTTGCAACAATCAGAGCATCTTACGGAGGGAACTTGACCACCAGCTCGTTGAGCTGCGCCTGGGTCAAGGGAGCCGTCAGGTATTTCAAGCTCACCGCGTCCTGCGCAATCGCCTCGAGGCCGGAGATCCGGTCGGGGTCGAGGGCCTGCCAAGGATAGAACTCGTCACGGGTGCGTTTTGCCTTCGCAAGCGAAATCCCGAGCCAGTCGGCATAGAGCTTGAGCGCGGCATCGTCGGCATAGAGCCAGTGCGCGGTTTCGCGATACGCCCGCACGAAACGTTCGATGGCGTCGCGCCGCGTCGTGAGCGTCTGCACATTGGTAATGTTGACGCGAACAGTCTGGTCCTTGAAGATCACAGCATCGTTGCCGTTCGCGATATAACGAATGTCTCCGCGGTCGAGTTGATCAAGCCCGTCGGGTGGAGCGGCCCAGCCCACGTCGATCTGCCCGGACATGACTTGGGTGAGCGTGGGTATCGGCCCGCCGGTCGCGATCGGTTTGAGCTTGAGACCGAGCTCCTTCATGAAGGCGGAAACCACCATATGGGTCGAGGCGCCGTTTGTGGAATAGGCGACGGTCTTGCCGCCGAAATCCTTCAGCGACGTGATGGGCGAATCGGCTTTCACGTACCAGTAGAGATCCGACGCCCCCGTGGTCTCGGCGCCTATGATGCGTACCGGGGCGCCCTTGGCAAAAGCGCTCATGGCTCCCATGGTGCCCGGAGCGATGCCGATGTCGACGCTTCCCGCGATGACCGCCTGCTGCGTCTCTCCACTGCCCTGGGTGTAGAGAAGCTCGAGCGCGACACCATGCTTCTTGAAGATGCCGGCGCGTTGGCCGATCTCGGCAACCGAGGTTGCCCAGTTTCCCCTCTGACCAACGGTGAGCTTGAGAGTGTCCTCTGCATGTACCGGCTGTGCAAGAAGAGCTCCGAGTGCTGCGGCTCCAGCGCAAACCATACAGAAGTTCATGGGTTCCCTCCAGAAAGCGCATCGGCTCTCGTGATGAGATCCGCCGATCTTCAGCGTCATTGCGCCGCGCCCACGTCGTAATCAAGATAGCAGTTGCAAGCAGCTGGAAAACGTTTTTCTATGGACTCTCACCCCTGATGGAGAACGCCCCATGATCGCACGCCGCCACTTTCTCGCGGGTGTGGGCCCTGCATTGCTGTTGGCGGCGAGAAGCAGGACGCTGGACGCGCAGGAAGCGCCCACCATCCGCTTCGTGCTCGACTGGAAATATGAGGGCGAGCATGCACAGTTCACGGTCCCGATCACGGACGGGACCTATGGCCGGCTGGGCATCAATGTAAAACTCGACCGCGGCAATGGATCCGGCGACACGGTCGCAAAAGTGGCCGCAGGCGCCTACGACATGGGCCTTGCCGACACCAACACCATGGTCCGCTTCAACGCCAACAACCCCGGCAATCAGCTGATTGCGGTTGCCATGGTGCAGGATGCGTCGGCGTCGGGCGTTGTCGGGCTGCGCTCAAAAGGCATCGAGAAGCCCGCCGATCTTGCCGGTAAGCGCGTGTACGCGCCGGCGGCGGATGCGGGCCGCATCCTCTTTCCGATCTTCGCGCAGATCAACAACATCGATCTCAACTCGATTCAGTGGAACACGGTCACCAGCGAGCTGCGCGATACCATGCTGGCGCGCCACGAGGCCGATGCGGTCACTTCCAATATCGTCACCACCGTCATGAACGTGCGCGCGGTCGGCGTTCCGGAATCCGACCTGGCGACGTTTTTCTATGGACGCTACGGCGTGGATCTCTACGGAAGCTCCGTCGTGACCACGCGCGCGTTCGCGGAGAAAAATCCCGATACGGTGCGGAAATTCATTCTGGGTCTGGTGCATGGACTCAATACCATGGTCACCAATCTCGATGCGTCCACGGCTTCGCTCAAAACGTACGATCAACTCTTGAATGATAATATCGAAAAGGAGCGCATGATCATCTCGATGCGCGACATGCTCATCACGCCCAATGTTCTCGAGAATGGTTTCAGCTCGGTCGATGCGGAGCGCCTCGAGCGCACGTTGAAGCAGGTTGCGCCGGTATTCAAGATCGCGGCCCCTCCCGCCTCCGACGTCTATACCGATCGCTATCTGCCCCCTGCCAGCGAGCGGGTGATCCACCCCTGGACCGCCCCTGCGAAGTAAGGCGTTGAACGCAGGGCTATCGCCTATGGCCTCCGCGGCG
>Ga0209331_1000030_pt1 | contig 41389 bp, 35 predicted proteins | sample JacPinW_OM3H0_M3_FD_187971 | JGI IMG/M metagenome (GOLD analysis project Ga0209331, IMG submission 187971) | Forest soil microbial communities from Algoma, Ontario, Canada - Jack Pine, Ontario site 1_JW_OM3H0_M3 (SPAdes) (version 2) | ecosystem: Environmental > Terrestrial > Soil > Boreal...
CCGTCAGACATCCGAGGTGGGAGCCGTATGCGGGAAAGCTGCACGTCCGGATCTGTGCGGGGGGTGCTCAGCAATGAGCATCCCTACCGCGACCGCGCGAGATGTTGCATCAGCGGAATATTTGGAGCGGGCGCGCCTTTGCCCACCCTACAACATTACAGACTCACCAATACTGCAGCCGGCACTTTCAGCAGTGTTGCCATTGCAAGCTTAGGGGGCAGGGATTCTCCTTCCTCTCGACTGAGGAGATTGCGCCAGCGCCGCCCTGAGAGCGCCAGCGGTAGGTTCAAGTGTGCCTTCGGGCCTGCCGCCTTTTCACGCCGCGTAGGAAAGCGAGAGGTCGCGACCAGCATGGACCTGGTGCCACAGCTGCGCAGAAACGCGCAGACCTCATCGGCTTCTTCTCCTTCAGCGAGGACGGGCAGATAACCGCCGTTCGCGAAGATATCGGGATTGTCACGGCGAAATGTCAGGAGCGCGGCTATGACCGCCATCTTGAAGCGCCCATCCTGCCAATTGCTGAGAAGGGGCGCCAAGTCGGCTGAGCCCTTTGCTTGCAACGTCTTTCCGAGCTCTTCAAGACACTTTGCACGCTGCCCATAATCCACGGCACGGCGATTGTCCGGGTCGACCAAGCTGAAATCCCAGAATTCCGCGCCCTGGTAGATGTCAGGCACTCCCGGCAAGGTGAGCTTCAAAACGGTCTGCACGAGCGTGTTGTGCGCGCCCCAACGTGCCACCCGCTCCATGAACGGGAGAAATGTTGATAGAAAGCTGCCGGAGTGCTCAGGCTCTAGCGCAACATCGGCAAAATTGAGCATGGCACTCTCGTACGCCGCATTGGGAGCGGCCCAGGTCGTATGCGTCTTGGCTTCGCGCAGAGATTTGGTCAGCGCGCCCTTGATCCGTCCGATGTAGGTTTTCAGCGCGGCACCCCCGGATGGGCCCTGCAGCAGCTCGATCGGCCAGGAGCCTACGAGCATCTGATAGAAGAGGTATTCATCGTTTCGATCCGGCGGCGCATCGCCGTTTGCATCGCCGCGGCGTGCGCGCAGGATCCGGCTCCAGGCTTCTATATTGCGCGTCCATTCCTCGGGAATTTCCGACAGCGCTGCGAGCCGGGCACGGGTGTCCTCACCGCGTTTGGTATCATGCGTGGAAGTGCAGAGCATCGTATCCGGCCAGTGCTCCGCGCGTCGCGCATTGGCATTGTGGAATGCAGCCAACGAGATCCCGAAGCGGTCCGGCTGGCCCCCGACTTCGTTGAGCGCAATGAAACGGTTGTACCGATAGAACGCCGTATCCTCGAGGCTCTTGGCCATCACCGGCCCGCTGTATTGCTGCAATTTCATCGCGCAGCGCAGCGCCTTGTGCCGGCTGAACCCGCTTCGCGGTTGCGCCACCAGATCGCCCGAGATGAGCGCTCCCACGAAATCGAATACGCTTGCATCGATCTCCGGCTCGTTCTTGCGCGCCTGTGCGAGAGCCCAGTCCAGATCGCGACGATCGTCAGCAGTTGGCGCGTCGTTGAAGTCGATATAGGTGCGATAGACCGGAAAGCAGGCCAACACTTCGCGCAAAGCGCTGTGAAGAATATTGCGGGTGAAGTCCGCGGTGCGGGGATTCTGCCGCGCCACGCGTGCGGCCTCGCGCGCAAGCGCATTCAGTTCACTGGCCATTTCGTCGGCCATGATGCGCAGCTTGCAAGCGTGCACAATCTGCGCAAACGAGAGCCGCTCTCCCGCGAAGCTCCGATACGTCTGGTCGAACCCCTGCGCGCCTGCGGGATCGATGAGCATCCCAAGCACCAGATTGGCAAACTCGTATCCGGTAGTGCCCTGAACAGGCCAGTCCGAGCGTAGCGCCTCATGCGCCGCCAGGATTTTTTCAACGATCAGATAAAAGTCCGCACCGGCTTTCTCGCGCAAGGCTCGCAGGTAGCCTTTGGGATCGAGCAGCCCATCGATATGGTCGATCCGCAAGCCGTCGAGCGTGCCGGAGCTCAGAAGGCCCAGGACAAATCCATGTGTGTGCTCGAAGACCTCGGGCAGCTCCATCCGAAGCCCAGCCAGCTCGTTGATATTGAAAAAACGCCGATAGTTGATGTCATCGGCTGCAACGCGGAAGTGAGCAACCCGCCAGCTCTGGAGCCCAATGAGGTCGTGCAGCTCGCTCCAGGTTTCCAGCTGTCCGGGCGTGCCATTGATGCGCGCCACTGCCGCGTTGATCGCCTCGCGAATGTCTGCCCAGTTCACCGCGAGGGCAGCCAGTTCGAGCTTGAGCTCTCTGGCGCGGCGGGCGACTTGAGGCCGCCACTCAGGCAGGCCCGCAAACGAGTCGCCGAGGCGTTCCAGATCCGGGTGAGTGCTGCCCAGAATACGGTTGTAGTGCAGCAGACACACAGGCAGCTTGTGCGTGTCGTAAGCCCAAACCGCAAAACTGCCTTCCGTCGGATCAAACTTGAGGACGAGTTGTCCCGATTCAAGCACGGCTCCGTACTGAGAACCCAGAGCGGGGACGAGCAGCTTGTCATGAAGGTAGCGCTGGTCGGGGTCCCAATCGATGTCGAACCATCCAGCGTAGATGGACTCCTGCCCCCATTCCAGCACGTCCAGCCACAGCGGATTATCGGAACCCCCAACCCCCATGTGATTGGGTACGAAGTCCAGAATCTGCTTCAACCCATGTGCCGCGAGCGCTGCATTCATTCGCACGAATGACGCTGCATCGCCGAGCTCGGGATTGAGCGCATTGTGATCGACAATGTCGTACCCGTGCGTACTGCCCGGCCTCGCCTTGAGATAAGGCGAGGCATAGACGTGGCTGACGCCGAGACGCGCCAGGTAGGGAGCGATCTCGGCGGCTTGATCGAAGCCAAAGCCCTTGTGAAACTGCAGGCGATAGGTTGCGCGCGGAATTGCAGCGCGTCTTCCTGCGGGCGTCGAGCCTGTGGATTGGGCGGTCATTGCGTTTCTACTGATCGAGTAACGGCCTGACCCGCCCCGGCTGTGCCGGTCACGGTCTCAATGGACCAGCACACCGCGAACGGACCAAACCCGCCGTCGTCCCCGCAATCGCCCTCCCGCCAAAGCACGCGTTTGGCTGAGGCGGGGAAACCGGCATGGGGTGCTGGGTGCAGATTGGCCGCGAGCACCAGCTGCTCTTTCGAATCTGCAACTGTCCAGCGTACCACCACGGCCCCATCGCCGAGCACTGCGTAGCGGCCGCCGCACCGAATACGCGAGAGGCGCGGCACGATCTCCTGATGTCGGACAGCAAGGATCCGGCGATACCAGTCGAGCCAAATGGCATGCGGCATGCGGGAGAGGTCCTCCCACGCAGGCTTGGCCGCGGCAAAGGTCTCGTCCGAGAGCGGGTCGGGAATGCGCGCGCGCATTGCCGGATTCTGGAATTCCGGAAAGCGCGCGAATTCTTCCCGGCGACCCTTGCGAACGGCGTCGGCCAGGTCCGGGCCGAAATCGCAGAAAAAGGAAAAAGGCTGTGTTGCTCCCCATTCTTCGCCCATGAACAGCATGGGTATCTGGGGGAGGAGCAGATAGGTGGCCGCGATGGCCCGCAGCGCGTTTGCCGACGCGATCGCAGTCAGCCGATCGCCGAACGCCCGATTGCCGACCTGATCGTGGTTTTGAATGAATGCGACGAATGCTGGAGGAGGCAAGCTGCCGCTCGGTTGCCCGCGTGCGTGCCCACGATATGGCATGAACTCGCCCTGAAATGCGAAGCCCTCCGCGAGCGATCGAGCGAGCTTCGTCGTGTCTCCTTTATATTCGGCATAGTAGCCCGTGGATTCGCCTGTGGCTGCCACATGCAGCACGTGATGGACATCGTCATTCCACTGCGCGGTGTACCAGCGCGGAGCGCCGTTGCGCCGGCGGACGAGGCGCTCCGCCTCGTTCGCCTCGTTCTCCAAAATGAGATGAATATGCCTGTCGGGCGCTGCTGCACGCACGCGCTCGGCCAGTTCTTGCAGGATGTGCCTTGTGCTGTTGTCCGCGATGGCGTGCACCGCATCGAGGCGCAACCCGTCGAGATTGAACTCTTCGATCCAGTAGAGCGCGTTGTGAATGAAGAAATCTCGCACTGTTCGAGCATCTGCTCCATCCATGTTGATTCCAGCACCCCAGGGAGTCTTGTGGCGTTCCGTAAAGGCCCGGGGTGCTATGGCGTGCAGATAGGCACCTTCCGGGCCAAAATGGTTGTAGACGACGTCGAGCAGGACCATGAGTCCGCGGGCCTGGGCGGCATCGATCAATGCTTTGAAGTCTTCCGGCCTGCCATAGGTAGAGTCTGGCGCATACGGCAGAACCCCGTCGTAGCCCCAGTTGCGCCGTCCCGGAAAATCAGAGACGGGCATGATCTCGAGCGCCGTAATGCCCAAGCTTGCCAGATGATCGAGCTTCTCGATCGCTGCGAGGAAGGTGCCCGCAGCGGTGAAGGCGCCGATGTGCAGCTCGTAAAGCACCGCTTCGTGCCAAGGCCGGCCGTTCCAGCCGCGGTCGCGCCACGCATACGCCTCGGGGTCGATCACCTCGCTGGGACCGTGAACGTCGTTCGGCTGATGCCGGGAGGCGGGGTCCGGCACGCGCAAGCCATCAGGAAGAACAAGCTGATACAGCGTGCCTGCGCGCGCGCGATCGGTCGCAAGCTCGTGCCAGCCGCCGTGCTCCGCCCGCATATCAAGGTTTGTCGTGCCATCCAGCTGGATCTGGATCTTGCGGTGAGACGGAGCCCAGAGCCGAAAGCGAACGGTGCCATCGCGCTGCAACTGCGCTCCGAACGGCATGGCATGGGCTCGCCTCGGATTAGCATCGACTTTCAGCATCGGGACGGTGCCTCGATCTGGGGCGCGACCCAAACGGGCTGGGGAGGGCCGACGAATGATTGCCGACAGGAACGGCTGTCGCACCCTCCGCGTTCCGAGGCACATCGATTATTCTGCTGAGGGGCGCGGCTCGGCGCCGGGCCCACGCCCCGCGCGGCGCAATTTCCGCAACAGTTTGCGCGTCAGCTCTTGAAAGCCCTCTCGACCAGTGCGCCGCCATGGACATCCTCCGGTGTTTGTAGCTGGGCTGGCGCATCATCCCAAACCAGCGGAATTGGCGACAAGGTACGCCCTAGATGGTGCTCGCTCCGGGGAACCGGATCTCGCAACAGCGAAATCCGAAGTCTTTGATATGCCCTGGAAAGATGATATCGGGAACGCGGGGCTGTCTGGGGCATTATCCAAGGCGCTACGAGCCGCCTCGGACGAATGGACAGATGACATCGTTTTTCCACGCGCTCATCGAGTGGATCGGAGCGCATCCGACTTTCGCCTTCGTTGCGGTTTTTATCCTGGCTCTGTCGGAAGCCATTCCCGTGATCGGCACCGTAGTGCCAGGCTCGACGAGCATCATCGGCATCTGTGCTCTGGCCACACGAGCCGACGTCGATCTTTGGTCTCTGCTGATTGCTGCGACGGTCGGCGCGATCTGCGGCGACGGCATATCGTTCTGGCTGGGACGGCGATACCACAGGGAAATTCTGAGTGGATGGCCGCTCAATAACTACCCCCAGCTGGTCGCTCGCAGCGAGGCGTTCATTGCGCGATTTGGCATCGCGAGCGTGTTCTTGGCGCGCTTTACAGCGGTCGTGCGCGCCTTCGTGCCGTTGCTTGCCGGCATTCTCAACATGCCGGGCGGCCAGTTCTATGTGGCCAACATTCTATCTGCCCTCGTGTGGGCGCCGGCCCACGTGTTTCCCGGTGCTTTGCTTGGTTTCGTAGCGAGGCTCGGGGGTGCCAGCGCGGAGCAACTTATTCTTCTGACCATCGCAGCAGTCATTCTGATATCGACGGCATGGGGCCTCATCAAACGTTGCCCGCCCAACAGATCGGGTTTACAGGGCTCCTGAAGGACAAGCCGTATTCCAACAGGAGACCTTCGTCATGGCCCTCTTTCGAGGCTTTTACGTTCGCGGTATTGCCTGCGGGCTCGGATCAATGCTTCTCGCCATCGCTTTTGGCGTAAGCTCTGCGGGCGCTCAACAGCCGAACCCGCCGCCCGCATCCCCTGAATCGTCGCAAGGGACGATCCTTCTCACCATCTTTCTCAAGCACGACCAATCGAAGACGCTGGAGCAGATCAACGCGCAGCTACGCTCGCAAGGATTCTATAAGGCATTTCCGCCAGCGGGCACAAAGGTCGTCAGCTGGTACGTGATGATGGGCATCGGCCAAGTGGTGACGCTGCAGCTGCCGCCGGAAAAGCTCCGAGAGGTCAATAGGGCGATCGAGCAAACCGCCTGGGGCGGCTATCGCACCGAGTTCTACCCGACCTACGACTACAAGGCGATCGGCGAGGAGGCGCACGCGAAAGCGCAGACGCTGCCCTGAGCCTGGCTCTGCGCGGCAAGGTTGGCGTTACGCCTTCATCCCCGCCAGTGCTGCGCTGCGCTCCCACAAGAGCAGGGCGGCCTTGTCGTCGCGCGCAGCCAGGGAAGGCTGCGTCGCGCGGCATTTATAGAAGTATTGGCCCGTGATGCCGGCGACCTCGGGCGAGGATGCCAGATAGACGATGGTCTTGGCGCCTTCCTCGGGGGATATCGCGAAAAACTTGGCCAGCCGGACGAAGGGCGAGATTATGCCGCCGCTCTGGTCTCCAAACCGCGTGGCGACAAAGCCGGGATGCAGGCAATTCGCAGTGACTGCCGTATCCTTAAGGCGCCGCGCCAATTCCCGCGTGAACAGGATGTTACAGAGCTTCGAGCGGCCATACGCTTTCGTCGCCCCATAGTTTTTTTCCGATTGCAAATCGTCGAAATCCAGCACTGCGCCCTCATGCGCACCCGATGCCGTGCTGACGATGCGTGCCGGTGCCGACACGACAAGCCGGTCGCGCAGAAGCTCCGTCACGACGAAATAGGCCAGGTGGTTTAGCGCGAATGTGTACTCAAGCCCGTCCGGCGTGAGCTGCCGGCTCCCGAACAGCGCGCCGGCGTTGTTGATCAACACGTCAATGCGCGGCTCCTCGGCAGCAATCTCTGCCGCCACCCGCTTCATCTCTGCGACCCGCCTGAGGTCTGCCACGTGCGCGCGGTGGGCAAGCCCGGGCCCGCACACCCGCAGCCGTGCCAGCGTCGCGTCCGCGCGCGATTTGTCTCGCGCGACAACGACGATGCGGGCTCCCATCCGGGCGAGCTCTTTGGCAGCAACTTCGCCGATCCCGGACGTGCCCCCTGTGATGACTACCGTTTTGCCCTGCATGCGGCCGCTCGGTGCTCAGTCGAATAGGTGCGCCTCCGGCTTGCCGGGCGACAACCCCGGCGCTCGTGCCGACCCGATGGATAGCTCTCGACCCGCGCGGGCACCTCAGCAATGCTGCCTTTAGCAGGGCGCTCGCGTGAGGGTCAAAGCCGTCATCGGGAAGCTACGGTTGCGATGAACCGATCCACTTCCTCTGCTGTGGTCGCGAACGAGGTCACGAGCCGGACCAGCACGGTTTCCGCAGAGATTGGATCAGAGAGCGCATTGCTGCTCCAGGGGTAGTAAACCGCGCCTGCTGATCTCAGGCACGCGTCCGTCGCAACCGGCAAGGCAACAAAGACTTCGTTGGCTTCCACGGGCCAGACCGGCTCAATGCCAAGGCCGGCAAGGCCCGCGGCAAGACGGTCCGCCATGGCGTTCGCATAGCGCGCAAGCCGCAGCCAAAGGCCGTCCGCGCAGTAGGCCTCGAGCTGAACGGCAACGAAGCGATGCTTGGAGAGGAGATGTCCCGCGCGCTTGCGTCGCTCCGCCATATACGCGGCGCGGGCGGGATCGAAGAACACCACCGCTTCGGCTGCGAGCGCACCGCCTTTGGTGGCGCCGAAGGACAGCACATCGACGCCGGCCTTCCACGTTGCTTCTGCCAGGGAGGCATTCACGCGGACGAGCGCATTGCCGAACCGTGCCCCGTCCACATGCAAGGTCAGGCCGTACGCGTGCGCAATGTCGGCGAGTTGGCGAATCTCATGCGACCGGTAGATCGTCCCCGCCTCCGTTGCCTGTGAGATCGACAGCACTGTGGGACGGACATGGTGCGGGCCGCCCCAGCGGCCCGACAGGGTCCGCTTGAGGACATCCGGTTCGATCTTGCATCCCGTTCCCTCGATCCCCAGGAGCTTGATGCCGCCGCCGAAGAATTCGGGCGCCCCGCATTCGTCGGTGGCGATATGCGACTCGCTGTGGCAGACGACGGCGCCCCACGGCGGCGTCAGATGCGCAAGCGCAAGCGCATTGGCCGCCGTCCCCGTTCCGACGAGGAAGACCGCGAGCTCATGCTCAAACATCTCCGCAAGCCTGTGCTCCAGGCGTTGGGTCCAGTCATCCCGCCCGTAGGCGAGCGCTTGGCCGTCATTCGCTCTTGCGATCGCGGCGAGAATTTCGGGCGCAATGCCGGCCGCATTGTCGCTCGCAAAATTCATGGTGCCCTACCCGCGCTTGTAGAGATAGCGCAGCAGCGCGTCGATGGAGGCGGCGCCCGGTCCGAGCGCAATAAGGACCGGCAGAAGACAGACCCAATAGACGTGGTGTGACCACCACAGGACGGGTGCAACATAGACTTGCAGCAGCACCGTGATCGCAAGCAACGCGAATGCGGCAAAACGCGTCCCAAAACCGATGACCAGGCATATCGGCGCGACAAACTCGGCGTAAGTGACGAGATAGGCCGCGACAGCGCCCGGCACCGGGGAATAGGCGTATTGGGTTTCGAATAGCTGCAACGTCGAGTCTTTGATCTCCGCAGGCAAGATGACGGTCAGATCGAGAAGGGTGAGATCGGATCCAGGAAGGCTCACGTGCAGCGGGATGCGCGGACCCCTGATCTTATCCTGCCCGGCCAGGAAGAAGACCCGCGCCATGACGATCCGCACGAGGAGCGCAATCACGCCGTACGGGAGCAGCGCACAGAACCAAACCAGCTTGTCGACGATCGTTGCGATGATCGCGTGCAAGCTCCACGGGACGTCGGTTGTGCCGGCCGCCATGCTCAAGCTTACCGGATTTGCGTAGGGGCGCGCGAGGCGAAGACCGACGGTCCAGAATGGAGGCGGCCCGGGCTGTAGGATCAATGCGCGGGCTCAAGTTTTTGGCGGCATCGGCGCGCATGTCGCTGCGCCAGCGCATTATTCTTGGGGATCCCCGCCCCGCTCATCTGCGCGCATGTCGGCGGCCAGGGTCTGCGCAAACCAGGTGCCGCGGGGCGTGAGCCGCGCGGAGGCGTTCTTGCGGATCACAGTGACCGTCAACATGCCGTCACGGGCAAGGTCAGCGATGGTCATGCCGTAGATGCGCCTATCAGAGAGGGTCGCAGGTTGCGCGATCCACACTCCGCGGCTCTTATGCAGTGTGCCGTCCCCTTGCAGAAAAGCGATCAAAGCTGCTCTTTTGGCCGGGGATAAGATGGCAATTGGCGCGGGCCGGTGACCAAGCTCCGCAGGCGCAAGCGGTTCACCGCTGGAGCCTTGTTCGTTTTGGTTCAAATATCGTTCCAACATGGGGTCCCCCCGAAATGGATGGCGACAGTGTCACGAAACACGGCATAAAATGAGTGGCAAGAATGCTCCATCCACTAAAATGCGACTTATACACATCGAGCACATGCACGCGAAACGGCGGGCATGTTGGTCATCAAACTCGTCGAGCCATAAGCGAGAGAACAACGGGAGGTGAGCATGCGTGGAACTTATGTCGTTATTATCGCGGGTTTGGCCCTGGCGCTCGCGGGTCCCGGCCGCGCCGGCGCGGAATTATCCGAGGTCAGGATCGTCGCACAGAACGGCTCCAACTATCTGCCGCTCTACGTGATGCAGGGCCACAAGCTGGTCGAGAAGCACCTGGCCGCGAAGGGTCTCGGCTCTACCGGTGTCGTCTGGAGCAAGCTTGCCGGTCCTTCCGCAATCATTGATTCGTTCCTGGCCGGCGCTGTTCACTTTTCCGGGCAGGGTGTTCCCTCGACGGCCCTCATCTGGGATCGCACGCGCAACGGCATCGGCGCCAAGGCGGTATCCGCGATGGTTGCGTCGAACATCTGGCTGATGACCCGCAAGCCTGAGCTCAAATCCCTGCGTGATCTTACCGAGCAGGACCGCATCGCCCTGCCCTCGATCAAGACCTCGGCGCAGGCGTTGTTCCTCTGGACCGCAGCAGAAAAGCAATTTGGCCCGGGGCAATGGGGCAAGCTCGACCACCTCACCGTCTCGCTGCCGCATCCCGATGCGATGGCCGCGGTGCTCAACCCTAATGGCGAGATCACCGTGCACGCCGCCACTTCGCCCTATGCGGATCTCGAACGCAAGGCCGGGCTGCGCGCCATCACCGATCTTTATGCCGTCGAAGGGGGCGCGGTGACCGGGCTCAATTTCGTCTCGACAGAGCAGTTCCGCAAAGCCAATCCGATCACCTATGACGCGGTGGTGGCGGCCTTCGATGAGGCGATCGATTGGATCAATTCTGATAAACGCCGTGCTGCGCAGTTCTATCTCGAAATGTCGAAGGACAAGATGTCGCTCGACGATCTCACCCAGATCCTCATGGCGCCCGACTACATCTTCGGGAAGACGCCGCACGGCATCGGGGCGGCAATGAACATGATGTACAGGACGGGCACGCTCAAGACCAAGCCGCAGTCGTGGAAGGAGATGTATTTCCCCGAAACCCAGCAGCTCGTCGGAGACTAGAGCAGCTTGGCGTAACTCCTTGCAATACACACACAAGTGCGACGCGCGCGGCAAATTGAGGCATTATCGGGGCGCTTGAACCAATCGGCGATGCGGCGCGACTAATGCTGTAGGACGGCCACCCCAGCCCCCCCGATCCCCGGCCGTCCAGTTTCGAGAACCCCGCCTTTCCCCGAGGCGGGGTTTTCATTTTCTGCGGTCTATCGATAGAGACGAGCTGCCCCATGCCGCAGTCCCCCATATAAGAAGTCATGACGGAGCACTGTATGCCGCAACACCCAGAAGCAATTCTCAACGGCAAGAAACGCCCGTTCACGGGACCTGAGTTTCTGGAAAGCCTGCGGGACGGGCGCGAGGTCTACATCTACGGCGACCGGGTGAAGGATGTCACGATGCATCCGGCGTTCCGCAACGCCGCCGTGTCCGTGGCCCAGCTGTATGATGCTCTGCATTGTGCCAAGTCCAAGGACGTGCTGACTGCGCCGACCGATACCGGTTCGGGCGGCTATACGCACAAGTTTTTCAAGGCGGCCTTCTCCCGCGAAGACGTGATCGCGCAACGCGACGCGATCGCTGCCTGGGCGCGTATCAGCTACGGCTGGATGGGCCGCAGCCCCGACTACAAGGCTGCTTTTCTCAACACGCTGGGTGCCAATGCGGAGTTCTACGGCAAGTTCGCCGCCAATGCCCGCGCATGGTACAGGCGGGCCCAGGAGGCGGTGCTCTATCTCAACCACGCCCTCGTCAATCCGCCGATCGACCGCAACAAGCCGGTCGAGCAAGTCAAAGACGTCTACATCACCATCCAGAAGGAGACCGACGCCGGCATCTTCGTTTCGGGCGCCAAGGTGGTCGCTACCAACTCTGCACTTACCCACTACAACTTTCTCGGCCAGAACATGGGCCAGGAGATTACCGATCCCAGCATGGTGGTGATGTTCATTGCGCCGATGAACACCCCTGGGATCAAGCTGATCTGCCGCCCGTCCTACGAGCTTGCAGCCGCCGCGACCGGCTCGCCCTGGGATTATCCGCTCACCTCGCGCTTTGACGAGAATGACGCGATTTTCGTGTTCGATAACGCCTTCATCCCCTGGGAGAATGTGTTCATTCATCGCGACGTAGAGCGCCTCAAGAACTTTTATCCGCGCTCCGGATTCTTCAATGGCTTTACCCTGCAAGGCTGCACCCGCCTTGCGGTGAAGCTCGATTTCATCGTGGGGCTCCTGCACAAGGCGGCGCGCGCGACGGGGGTGGAGGGATTCCGCGGAGTGCAGGCGCAGATCGGGGAGGTGATCGGCTGGAGAAATTTGTTCTGGTCGCTCTCCGATGCGATGGTGTTCAATCCCGAGCCGTGGGTAAACGGGGCCGTGCTGCCCAATGGGAGGGCGTCGAGCACCTATCGTCTGTTCATGACGGAAGCTTACCCGGCGGTGCGCGCGATCGTGGAAAAAGTCATCGCGTCGGGGCTCATCTATCTTCCTTCGCACTCACGCGACTTCAAGAACCCGGACATCGACCGGTATCTTGCACGCTACGTGCGCGGCTCGAACGGCATCGACTACAAGGAGCGCATCAAGACCATGAAGCTCCTTTGGGATGCGGTCGGCACCGAGTTCGGAGCGCGGCACGAGCTCTATGAGATGAACTATTCCGGCAGCCACGAGCTGGTGCGCATTTTCCCGCTGCAGCAGGCGCACGCCTCCGGTGCGCTCAAACAGATGGAAGCGCTCGCGGAGCAATGCATGGCCGATTACGACGAGGACGGTTGGCGTCATTCCATGTATCGCGACGGCTCGGACGTCTCGATTCTTGGAAAGACGTGGGATGGCGGGTAAAGCACTCGGAGTTCGTAGGGTGCCCAAAGGCGCGCTTTTGCGCGACGTGCGCACGCGAAGGGGCGCTGCGGTCATGCCGAACCGCGTGGGCACGGCGCCCGAGGTTGTGGACGACTACGTCGCGGGGAGCTGCGCGCCTTTGCCCACCCAACTCAGCATGGCCTTGAGCTCCGGAATGCAGGATCCGCAATTCGTTCCAGCGCGCAAGGTGGTCCCAATCTCAGCGATGCTGGTCGCTCGCCGGCTCGCAATCGCATCGTGCAGCGCATTCAGGCCGACGCCAAAGCAGGCGCAGATGGTCCGACCAGGGGAGCGCGCTGCGCAGGGACCATCAGGGTTGCCGGCGAGGAGCAACGTGCGCATCTCGGGCTCGATCTTTGTCCCCAAGAGCGCCGCCACCGCATCCCGCGATGGCAGCCCGGATTTTCTGCTCGCAAGAAATACGCACGCGTCCAGGCGGCTTCCGACCACGCTCGCAAAACGGAAGGTGCCACGGCTGGGATCGGTGTAGAGCACCAGCTCTGCTCCCGGCGGAGCATCGAGGAGCGCCGTAATCCATAGCTCCGTGCCTCGGCCATTGGGCAGGGCTTCCCAGCCGATGAGCGTGAACGCATGTCCCCGTTCCAACGGTAAGCGCGCCCAGTAGTAGGGCCCATGCGGGACGTGTTCGGACCCGCGCAAGAGGAGACCCCACCATTGCGCCGCTACCGGCGCGATCCGCACTGCAGTTGCCTTCAATTCGGGCTGGCCGGAAATGGGATCCGTCGCTGCGCCGACGATTGCATCGATCGGCCCGGCGGAAGTGAACCGATCGGTCCAGTGCATCGGTGCGAAGACCTCGCCCTGGCGTTGATCATTGGAGACGCGGACCGGGAGCACGGTCGCGCCATGGGGACTTTCCACACGGGCGAGCGCACCGTCGAGGAGATGCAGTCGCGCGGAATCGGCGGGATGGACGTCGAGCAGGGGCTCGCACTGGTGCGCCATCAGCCGCAGCGATCTCCCGCTGCGCGTCATCGTATGCCACTGGTCCCGCACCCGGCCCGTATTCAGAAGCATGGGCCAACGCTCATCGGCCGCCACCGCCGGCGGCCTATACGCTGTCGGCACGAAACGCGCCCGGCCGTCCGCGGTGGCAAACCCTGTTCCATCTCCAAACAGCCGCTTGGGGCTCGACCACGGTTGCGCGGTGCCTCGCGGCAGAGGCCAATGGATCGGGGGCAGCCGGTCGTATTCTTCATCGTTCAGATCCGAAAGCGCGCCGATGTCGAAAATGCGCCGGTGCGGCTCAGCGTTCTCGAAACCCGACAAGGCTGCGTGCTCCCGAAAGATTTCAGCCGGGCTGCGGTAGGCAAACTCGGTTTGCCAACCTATGCGTCGCGCCATTTCGGCCAGCATCCACCAATCCGGCCGAGCTTCGCCGGGAGGCGAGCGAAAGGCGCGCTGGCGGGAAATGCATCGCTCCGAATTGGTGACCGTGCCGTCCTTCTCGCCCCAACCGGCGGCCGGGAGCACGATGTCGGCCAAACGCGTCGTGTCGGTCGGCCAGCAATCGCTGACGACGACAAAGGGGCATGCAGCGAGCCCTGTGCGTACACGCGCTGCCCGCGGCATGCTGGCAGCCGGATTCGTGCCGAGAATCCACAGCGCCTTGACCTTGCCATCCAGCACCGCATCGAACAGATCGACCGCCTTGAGACCTGGTCGCGTGGCCATTCGATGGGCCTTCCAGAAACGACGCACGCGATCGACGTCTCCCGGATCGGTAAAGCTCATGTGCGCGACGAGCTGGTTGGCGAGCCCGCCGACCTCGCGGCCGCCCATCGCATTCGGCTGGCCCGTGAGCGAAAACGGCCCCATCCCGGGCCGCCCCAAGCGGCCGGTTGCGAGATGGCAATTGATGATTGCGTTCACCTTGTCGGTCCCCGCGGAGGACTGGTTCACGCCTTGTGAGTAGAGGGTCACGGTGCGCTCGGTCGCAGCAAACCAACGGTAGAAGCGGGCGAGATCGAGCTCCCGCACATCTGCGATCTCCGCCACAGCGGCGAGCGAAGGTGCGCAGCTCTGCGCAGCTTTGAGCGCGGGCGCAAAGCCGGTGGCGAGCTCCGACGTCCATGCCTCGTTGCAAACACCGCTTGCTGCGAGATGCAGCAGCAGACCTGCAAACACCGCCACATCCGAACCGGGACGTACAGGAAGGTGAAGGTCGGAAATGTCACAGGTCGGGGTATGCCGGGGATCAATCGCAACGACCTTGGTGCCGCGCATCTCCTTGGCAGCGGCAAGACGCTGGTACAGCACCGGATGGCACCATGCGGTATTGCTGCCGACGAGCACAACTAGATCGGCCGCATCGATATCGTCGTAGCAGCCCGGCACGATGTCCTCCCCGAACGCCCGGATGTGGCCGGCGACCGAGGACGCCATGCAGAGTCGGGAATTCGTGTCGATATTGGCGGTGCCGATGAAGCCTTTCATCAGCTTGTTGGCGACGTAATAATCCTCTGTGAGGAACTGGCCGGAGACGTAGAGGGCGACCGCATCCGGCCCGTGTTCGGCGACGGTGCGCGTGAAATTGGCCGCGACTTGATCGAGGGCTGCCTCCCAGCTTGCGGTTCGGCCGCCGATCTGCGGATACAGCAGTCGTCCGTCGGCGGAAAGCGTATCTCCGAGCGCTGCGCCCTTCGAGCAAAGTCGCCCTATGTTGGCGGGATGGTCCGGGTCACCGGACACATCTCCCGCGGTAACGCGCAGCCCGCAACCGACCCCGCAATACGGACAGGTGGTGCGGACTACGCCGTCTGCCACTGCAGCCCCGTGGCCGCTTCGGCGCCATCACGGTCCGGCAGGACCGCAAGCGCGGTCTGCGGCACGCTGGCGCTGGCCTGCTCGGCAAAGGCTCGGCCGAAAATGATCTGGTCGCGGAACGGAGAGACGTCGACCCTTCCGCGCATCAATTCCACGTACCAGGGGCCATCGGTCACGCCGCCGTACAACACGCTTCCAACGACTCTGTTGTTGCGCAGGATCAGCTTCTTGTAGAGACCGCCTTTTGCATCATGCAGGGTAATCTCCTCGTCGCCATCGTCGGCGGCGGCAAGCGCCCCGGCCGAGAAGACGTCGATCCCGGTGATCTTGAGGCTGGTGAAGACGGGCTGGGGTAAGTAAACCGCAGCATCGTCACCGGCGAGCCGGGCGCCGCATACGCGCGCCTGTTCCCAGATCGGCGCGACCAAGCCAAACACCTGGCCGTTATGCTCGATGCATTCACCCACGGCATGGATATCCGGATCGCTGGTCGCCATGTCGTCGCCGACCAGGATGCCGCGGTTGATGTCGAGCCGGGCACGAGAGGCCAGATCGATGTCGGGGCGGATCCCGACGCGAGCACGACGAGATCGGCAGCAAGCCGGTTGCCATCGGCAAGCAATACCGCTTCCGCCCGCTCGGTGCCGAGGATCTCTTCGGTCTCACTGCTGGTGAAGAAATCGATCCCGCGCGCTTCGAGATCTCGACGCAACAGCTCGCCGGCGGCGGCATCGAGCTGGCGCTCCATCAGCGTGGGCATGAGATGCACCAGCGCAACCGACATGCCGCGGCGCTTCAAACCCCATGCTGCCTCGAGACCAAGCAGGCCACCGCCGATCACCGCCGCGCGGCGGCATGTGCTCGCCGCAGCGATCATCGCCTCGACATCCCCGATGTCGCGAAAGGCGCGCACGTTGCGAAGGCCGAGACCTGGAATGGGCGGGGCAAGCGGCTTCGAGCCGGTAGCCAGCAGCAATTTGTCGAAGGGTATGGCGGTCCCGTCGACGAGCTCTACACGTCGCGCAACGCGGTGGATCGCCGTGGCGCGCTTGCCGGCAATCAAGCAGATCCCATGCTGCTCGTACCAGTCGCGCGAATTGAGGACGATGTCGTCGAGCGTCTTCTCGCCCGCGAGAACCGCGGAGAGGAGGATGCGGCTGTAGTTCGGATGCAGCTCGGCGCCGATCACGGTAATGTCGAAGTGATCGGGAGCGCGCGATATGAGCTCCTCGACCGCCCGCATTCCCGCCATTCCGTTGCCCACGACGACAAGCCGCGGGCGACGGAAGGTCTCGCCGGTCATGGCGTCTCAGACTCGCGCTTGCGCGAGGCTCGGCGCACGCAGCACAAGGAGGCTCTTGCGCAGATAATACCACCACGTGAGCACTATGCAGGTCACGTAGAAGGCAAGGAAGATTTGCAGCGCCAGATGCGGAGCGCCAGTCGCTGCGATGGAGGCCCCGAAGCCGCGCGGGATCAGGTAGCCGCCGCAGGCGCCGACTGCTCCGATGAATCCCAGCGCGGCGGCGGCCTCGATACCGGCCGCTTTCAAGGCGAGCGCGCGGCCGGTTTCGCCCGAGCCCCTCGCCTCCTTGAGCTTCTCCTCGCGGAAGATCGAAGGAATCATCCGATAAGTGGAGCCATTGCCGACGCCGGTCGCGACAAAAAGGATCAGGAACATGGTCAGAAAGCCGGCAAACCCTTTGATGTCCACGAAGTACATCACGCCGATCGTCGCGGCGCCCATGGCGATGAAGTTCCAGAACGTCACCTTCGCGCCGCCGATCTTGTCAGCAAGCAACCCGCCGAGCGGACGCGAGAGGGAGCCCACCAGCGGACCCAGGAACGCTATGGCCACCGTGACCGCCGGAAACTGCGTCTTGATAAGCAGCGGAAACGCGGCGGAGTAGCCGATGAAGGAGCCGAACGTTCCTATGTAAATGTAGGACATGATCCAGGTATGCTTGCGCCCGACGATGGCGACTTGGTCTTTGAACGTCGAGCGTGCCGAGGTGAGATTGTTCATGAAGAAAAAGGCGCCGATCACCGCGATCGTCAGCGGCAGCAGCCACATCAGCCCGGCGTTCTGGAGATAGAGGCCTTCCGCGGTCGGAGTTGCCTGGTAGAGACTGATAAACCCGAACCCCAGCAGGAGCGGCGTGAGCAACTGGACGCCGCTCACTCCGATATTTCCGCCGGCTGCGTTGAGCCCGAGAGCCCAGCCCTTGATCCGGTCCGGGTAAAAGAAGGAAATATTCGCCATGCTCGAGGCGAAGTTGCCGCCTCCGAGGCCTGCCGTTGCCGCCACCAGCAGCATCAGCCAGAACGGAGTATCAGGCTGGGTCACGAAATAGGCGAGGGCGAGCGTCGGGATGAACAGCACCGCCGCGCTGAAGACCGTCCAGTTGCGGCCCCCAAACGTCGTGACCGCAAAAGTGTAGGGAAACCGCATCAGTGAGCCGATCAGTCCGGGCAAAGCTACGAGCTGAAACAGTTGGTCGGTCGTGTAGTGAAAGCCGGCCTGCGGCAACTTGGTCGCAACGATGCTCCAGATCAGCCAGATCGAAAAGCCGAGGTGCTCGGCGACAATCGACCAGATGAGATTGCGTTTGGCGATGGCTTTACCTTTGGACTTCCAGAAATTCTCATCCTCCGGATTCCATTCCGAAAGCCATGTCGGGTCTCGCTTGATCATTCCTAATCGTCCTTTGCGGTGACCATGGGCGCCCCACGTCGGGGGCGAGCCGCGCTTCGCAAAGGCTGTGCCAATGTTATGCTGCTGAAAAAATCGCCAACCGGCTCGGATGCCACGCCAAAGCTGTGTGTTTTGCGGGCGCCGCGGCTTAAATTTGTGCGATGCGGAATTCTTGGGCGGTGACTATGCAAAAATTGGGCGCAAGGATACCACTGTCGGGATCACCATGCCGAGGAGCACTATGCAGGCACGAGTCTCCCTTGCTGCAGCGGCTTTCCTGGTGCTTGCCTCGATTCTGGCGTCCCTTGCGCATGCGCAAGACTACCCATCGCACCCCATAAAGCTCGTCCTGCCGCAACCGCCCGGCGGCATCATCGATCTGATCTCGCGCTCCCTGGGCGAGCGGCTGTCCGACCAGATGAAGCAGCCGGTGATCGTGGAGAACATGCCGGGCGCGAACGGCAGTCTCGCCGCAGGTCAGGTCGCGCGCTCGGTCCCGGACGGCTACACGCTGTTCATGGCAGTGGACACGAATCTCGTGGTAAATCCCAATCTCTACACGAACCTGGCCTATGACCCGTTTCGCGACTTCGCGCCGATCAGCGTGCTCGCGAAGGTGCCGCTCGTGCTCGTTGCGAATCCCAAGGTGCCGGCCAACGACGTGCGCGAGCTGATCGCCTTTGCCAAAGCTCATCCAGGCACGCTCAACTATGCCTCGATCGGGCTTGGGACGCAGTCGCACCTCGGCATGGAGCTGCTCAGGATCATGACCGGGATCGATATCAATCAGGTCTCGTATCGCGGCACCGCGCCCGCAATGACCGACGTCGTCGCGGGTCAGGTCGAGCTCATGTTCACTGGTCCGCCGTCAGCCAAGGCCATGGCGGCCGGCGGCAAGCTCAAAATTCTCGCCATCGGTGGCAAGGAGCGCCTGCGCCTGATCCCGGATATTCCGACGCTCGATGAAGCGGGGGTGCCGGGTTATGAGCTCACGGGTTGGTTCGGCATGGTGGCGCCGGCGAAGACCCCGCAGCTTGTGCTCGAGCGATTGACGCAGGAAGTGCGCAAGGCAGTGGCGGATGCGCGGTTCAGCGAACCCATGATTGCCCAGGGACTGGATATTGTCGGCAGCTCATCGGCGGAGATGACGGCGCTGATGCAAGCGGATACCAGGAAATGGGTCGAGGTCATCAACAAGACCGGCGCGCGCATCGCGCAATAACAGGAGGATCAGCATGGCAGAGGGTCTGACGGGATGGCGGCTGCATGTTGGAGCGATCTTCCCCACTCCGGTGCCGCCGCGACCGATACGCGAATGGTACGAGGTACTGCCGGAAGGAATCGACATCACCACGGTTTCGCTCACCATCCAGCAGTTGACGGATGACAATATGGAGGAGGCGCTCGCGGGGATGGAGCGGGCGGCGAGACAGCTCGCGAATTTCGACGTGGATGTGATCTACCAGTCCGGTGTGCCCCCGGTCGTCGCGCGCGGAACGCCGGGGTTCGCCCATCAACTGCAGGACAGGCTCGAGCAGGCGTCCGGACTGCCGTGCATAACCGACATGGTCGGTGTGGTGGACGCGATGCACGACCAGCAGCTTCGCACCGTGGCCATGGCCACGCCATTCCGGCAACTGATCAACGACCGGCTGGTCAAGTATCTGGCCCACGAGCAGATCACGGTCCTCCACAACAAGGCATTGGGGATCGAGCGCAACACCGAAATTCGCCGATTGCCGATCCCGGTCGAATATCAGACGGCGCGCAAGGCTTTCCTCGAAGGGCCGAGCAGGCCCGACGGCATTTACATTCCTTGCGGGGGGTGGGGCAGCATGCACAACATCGAACCGCTGGAGCAGGACCTCGACACCACGGTCGTCACCTGGATGAACGCAATGATCTGGAGCTCGATGAAGCGCTGCAAGGTGACCGGACCGATCGCCGGATTCGGCAAGCTGCTCGCCACCCTCTGAGCCTCATTCCGGGGCACCGGCAAATCGGGTATGCCGACTTGCCGGCGAGCCCGGAATGACGGAGCCGGCATCGGTCAGACTTGCTCGACGCATGAACCACTCGAGCCCGCTAAGGAAACCACATCATGAGCAGTACGGATCGGCCATTCGGCTGGCGCAAACGCATCGGGATACTGAGCCCGACGGTGATCGAGACCACGGCCTATGATTTCTATCGTCTCGGGCTCGACGGCATTTCCATGTGCGCCATCACCTCCAACATCGAGCATTGGAGCAAGGAGAACTTTCAGCAGCACATCATCGATCCCTTGATCAGCTTGGCCAAATATCTCGCCTCGCGTAACGTCGACTACATAATGCATTGCGGCATGCCGGTCGTAACCACGCGCGGAAAAGGCTTTGAGGAGAAGATCGTCAAGATTATCACTGACGCGACCGGATTGCCCGCGTCGACCAGCATTCGCTCCGCGATCCGTGCACTGGCGCACCTTGGGATCAGGCAAGTCGCCGTACTGTCGCCTTATCCGCAGGAGCTGCACCGATCGGCGCTGACCTTCCTGCAAGCCAGCGGGTTCAAGGTAGTCGCGGACCAGACCCTGGATGTCGTTTTCAAACAGCTGCAGGACGTCACTCCCGCGCAGATCGCGACCGCGGCGGCGCGTCTGCTTGGCTCCGCGCCATCGGCCGAGGGGCTCTATATCCCCTGCAATCAGTGGTCAGCGGCGGATGCCGCGCCACTGATCGAAAACAGTTGCGCCGTGCCGGTGGTCACCGGCTCCCATGCGGATCACTGGGAGGCCTTCCGCGTTCTCGGCATTCATGATCGCATCGACGGACACGGCCGGCTGATGGCGAGTCTCAGCGAGGAACCGGCGCGTGCACGCGCCATTCTCTGACGGCAGAGCACATCGCCCAAAACATGAGCCCTCGCATGCCACTGCACTCAAGGCGGGCTCCGGGAGGTCATTAGGGAGGATCCGATGGCGGCTGCTCGGTGTCTTGCTTTGACCTTGCTGCTTGCGACCCTCGCGGTACCGTCGAGCGCCGCAGCACAGGAATTCCCGGCGCGGCCTGTGCGCTTTGTCGTGCCCTACGCTGCCGGGGGCAGCGGTGACGTGCTCGCGCGCCTCCTGGGCAACAAGCTTTCCGCGCTTTGGGGGCAGCAGGTCGTCGTCGACGACCGGCCCGGGGCAGGCGGACTGATCGGGACCGAATTCGCCGCACGCGCCGAGCCTGATGGCTATACCATCTACCTCGCGACCGATGGCCCGCTCACGATAGCCGCCACGCTCTACAAGAGCGTGCCCTATGACTGGAAACAAGACTTCGCCCCGGTTTCGATGGCGGCGGTCGGCTGTCAGATCATGCTTGGCAGCCCCAACCTGCCAGCCCATGATCTCAAGGAGTTCATTGCGCTCGCGCAGCAAGAGCCCGGCAAGCTCAACTATGCCTCGATCGGCATCGGCAGCGCGCCGCATCTCGGCGCCGAGATGTTCATGTCGGCTGCCAGGGTCAGTCTCACCCACGTGCCTTATCGGGGATCATCGGCGCAAGCCATCGCCGCGCTGATCGCCGGAGACGTCGCGATGTTCGTTGTCGGCACCTCGACCGCCGTGCCTCACGTCAAGGCGGGTACGGTCTTGGGATTTGCCGTGACCTCACCGAGGCGGATCGACAGCCTGCCGGATGTCCCGACCTTCGCCGAGCAAGGCTTTCCCAGCGTCGATAACAGCATCTGGTTCGCCGTTCTTGCTCCCGGCCGCACGCCGCCCGCTATCGTCCGCAAGCTGCACGACGATATCGCCAAAGTCGTAGCCGATCCGGACTATCAGACCACGCTTGCGCTCCGCGGGTTCGAAGCGCAGTCGAGCACGCCGGAGCAACTCGCGGCATTTCTGGAGCGCGACTATCTCAAATTCCGCGAGCTTATTACCAAGCTGGGCCTGAAGATCGAGTGAGCAGGGGAGAGTGGACATGGACGTGATCACGGACGCTCACGACTATACCGCTCGCGCGCGGTTGTTCGGGGGCAATCGCATGAAGCTGGGCGTGATGGCGTTCAACTGCAGTCACGGCTCCACGATCACGACCGTGTCCGAGGCTTGGCGGCTCAATTGGCCTGACACCAAGGCCATTGCGCAAGCTGTCGATCAATCGGGGATGGAAGCGCTCCTGCCGGTCGGGCGCTGGAAAGGCTATGGCGGGCCCTCGAACTTCAACAACTGCACCTTCGAAAGCTTCACCTGGGCGTCTGCCATCGGCGCGGTGACGAACTATTGCATCGTGCTTGCCACCGTGCACGTGCCCCTTGTCCATCCGCTGATGGTGGCGAAGATGGCGGCCACCATCGATCACGTCACCGGCGGCCGGTTTGCGATGAACGTGGTCTGCGGCTGGTTCAAGAACGAATTCGACATGTTCGGTGCCCATATGCGCCCGCATGATGATCGCTACAAATACGCGACCGAGTGGCTCGATTTCGTGCGTCGGGCGTGGACGGAAGAGGAGGAGTTCGATTTCCACAGCGAGAGCTTTGATGCCGTCTCGGTCTGGAGCCAGCCGAAGCCGCTGCAAAAGCCTAGCCCCCCGATCATGAACGCAGGCGGATCCCCGGCCGCCCAGGACTTTACGACCCGCTACTGCGATATGAACTTCGTCATCCTCAAGGACCGTACCCATCTCGCAGGAGCCAAGGCACAGATCGATCATCTCAAGCAGATGGCCCGCTCGCATAATCGTGAGACGCGCATCTGGATTCACGTCTACGTCGTCTGCCGGCCGACCGAGAAGGAGGCGAAGGATTATCTGAACTACTACGTCTATGAGAAGGGTGACTGGGAGGCCGCCGGCAACCTCCTGAAGATTTTCGGTCTGCACAACCAGACGCTCGATCCGGCGACGCTCGAGGGGCACAAGGCGCATTTCATCGCCGGACACGGCGGGTATCCTCTGGTCGGAACGCCGGAACAGATCGTGGATGAGCTCGGCAAGCTGGCCGATATCGGCGTCGATGGCTGCCTGATCTCGTGGGTCAGATACAAGGAAGAGCTGGCACAGTGGAGCGAGGAGGTGCTGCCGCTGATGGTGCAAGCCGGACTGCGCGCGCCCTTTTGCCCGGCGCAGAGCTCATCGCCGGCGATCTCCGCAGCCGTGGGAGCCGAGCAGCGCGCTTGGACCTAGAGCGTTTCTCCGATTGTATCGATCTTCATACCTTCACACCCGGCAACGCAACAGGAGCGCAGCGTGGCAGGATATTTGATCGCGAACATTGAAGTGACCGACCCGGCGAAGTTCGAGGAGTACCGTCAGAAGGTCGCACCGCTCATTGCGCAATTCGGCGGGCGGTATCTCGTTCGTGGCGGCGAGGTGCGCCGGCTCGAAGGCAACCTTCCGATCCAGCGGCTTGTGGTCCTGGAATTCCCGACGGCGGAGGCGGCCCTGCGTTTCTATGAAAGCAGCGAGTACCAGCCCCTCCTGAAAGTCCGGCTGGCAAGCACACGATCGGACCTTGTGCTGGCGCAGGGCTACTCGGGTTAGAGAATCAGCTCCGCTCTGTTTTTCCGGCGTTGCTCACGCGGTCCGCGATGGCAAGAACGAGCATTGCGGCTGCAAACGCGATCAGGATGCCTACCACCCAGGCGAGCTTGGTGTTGTCGGCATGCCGTTCGATATCCATGAACCACTCCAGCACATTGACGGCGGCAATCGCCGCGATCGAGCCGAGCAGCTTCTGCTTCAGGTCGGCGAATCTAATGTTGACCAGTCCTTCGGGCCAATGGGGATGTTTCTCGGTGTCGATGCGGCAAAGGAAATTCTCGTAGCTCGAGCAGATCACGATGACGATCAGATTGGCGGTAAGGGTGAGGTCGACGAGCTTGAGAATGCCGACAATCACGTCCGCCGGCTCCGCGGCCGGGATTTGCATCACGAATTCAGCAAGCTTCAGAACGAACTTGTAGACCAGCGCCGCAAGACCGAAGATGAGGCCTACCAGGAATGGTGCCACCAGCCATCGGCTGGCGAAGATAACCGTTTCGAAGATCGCGTGAATTTGCTTCATTGCAGCAGGACCTAGGTCAGCGTTTCCGAGGTTCGAATCATATCGACGTTCAAACCTTCACGCGCTCGCCAGGTCGCAGCACGGTCGGAAGCTTGCGCGGCCGGATGCTATCTCCGGCCTCTACGCCGAGCGCGCGACGGCCGAAGGCATCGAGCGGCACTGATCCCAGCGGCACATCCGCGGTCAGCTTCGCCCAGGCTCGCAACGGCGCCGGGTGTTTGCCGAGGAGCTCGATGAGATCAGCCGTTTCCAAACCCAGCGTGGCCGCGTCATGCGGGTGGAGCTTCACTGTTCGGTGGCGGCCCTTGATGCCTTCGTAGGGAGACGCTTCCTCCGTGGTCACGGTCAGGTGCAGCCTCCCCGTCAGGAGTCGTTCCCTGAGCTTCAAGGATTCCCGCCGAGCCAGCGTTCGGTTGTCCGTGATAATGGCGCCATAATCGGATTTCGCCGCCTCCGCCGAGACGTAGCCGTACCGAACATCTTGCAAGACGCTGTCGAGATCGCGCGAAAGCGGATCGCCATAGCCTCCTCCTCCAGCGGACTCCATGACGACGACATCGTTCTGATGAATGATGTGCCCAGTGGCCTTCCCCGGGGTACCCAACGGCACTTCCTCCCCAGCGGATATGATCGAAACCCGCACCGGCGCCGAGCTGTCTCCACCCAGGACGCCAAAAGGCGGGATTACGGCACGGTCGCTCAGCACCGAATAGACGGCTTCTTGCTCCAGCAGCTTTACTTCTCGGCGCAATCCGAGTCCGCCGCGCGTGCGACCGGGCCCTCCCGAGTTGCGGCGCAGCTCGCTCCGCTCCACCAGGAAGGGCATGTCGCCCTCGAGTGATTCGACGTTGTGGATCGATCGGATGTTACCGAAATCGACATTCACGAAAGCGCTCGAGCCATCCGCCCTATCGAATCCGCCATTACCTCCAGCCGGCACTTCGTAATAGACATACGATCTGTGCTTCTCGCGATCCCATCCGCCGATCGAATTTGGGAATGAGGTGCCGCAGAGATCGCCGGAAACCGCAGTCGGCACCACCTGCGCAAGACACCCGAGCATGACCGAGACTGCGCGTTTTCTGACTTCGCCATGGGCGCCTGCCGGAGCATCGGGGCCAACGTTCACGATGGTACCTTTCGGCGCCTTAAGCGTGATCGGTCTGAAAGTTCCGGCATTGACTGATCCGGCTGGGTCCAGGGTCGATTTCAATGCGACAAAAACGCCTGCGCCTGCCACAGCGAGCGACGCATTCACCACTCCCGGAACCTGCGCATTGCTTCCGGCGAAGTCCGCAATGATCGCATCTCCATCGACGGTTAGAGCTAGCCGCATCAATACCGGATCGAAAACGCCTTGCTCGTAGTACTCGAGATAATCCTCGCACACGTAAGTGCCGTCCGGAAGCGTGCTGATCCGCTCGCGCATACGCGTCTCGCATCTGTCAAGATTGGCTGAGACACAATCGAGCACGATGTCCAAACCGTATTTCTGGAAGAGACGCCGCAGGCGCCTTTCCGCTATCCGACAGGCCCCGATCATGGCCTGCAGATCGCCGCGGCGATGCTCCGGCAGCCGCATGTTGCTCTCGATCAATTTCATTATTCCGGAGTTCAGCTCGCCACGCTCGTAGAGCTTGATCGGCGGTATGCGCAGCCCTTCCTGGAATATGCTGGTGGCGAGGCCGGAGTAACTGCCCGGAGTCATTCCGCCCACATCCGCCCAATGGGAACGGACACAAGGCAGCATCACAAGCTCCCCATCTTCGTGCACCGGGCAAAGCAGCGTCACGTCGTTAAGATGAGTACCGCCCCGGTACGGATCGTTGACAATGAGAATGTCTCCGGGAGAAATATTTCCAGCGAAATCCTCCATTGCGCTGCGGACGGACCACGGCATGGGCACCACGTGCCCCGGATGGTCCTCCGACTGGGCGATCATTTCGGCGTGGGAGTTGAAAATCGCGCACGAGAAATCATCAAGTTCATAGATAACCGGAGAGTACGACGCGCGAATGATGGAAGCGCGCATCTCGCGTACCACAGCGATCAGGCCTTCGCACACGACCTCGAGAGTGATTGGATCGACATGCCTGTTCATGAATGGTCACGACTAAGATGCAGTTCGCCGAATTTTCCAATCTCGACAGCCCACTGCTGCGGCACAACGGTAACGCTGCCCATTTCCTCGATGAGAGCGGGGCCCGCGATTCGGGCGCCCCTCGCCAGCCGATCTCGATCGTAGATCGGCGTCGGCGCGCTCTTGCCGGCAAAATAGACCGAGCGCCATTCAACCAGCGCAGCTTGGGCATCCCCCGCAGCAGTCCACTCGGGAAGCCTCGGCTTCTCTATTTCACCGATAGCGGAAATAGACAGGCCAACGATCTCTACGCTGTCGGCAAGCCGATATCCGTAGCGCAGCTCGTGCGCCCGGTGGAACAGGTCCTTGAGCTCCCGGCTGTGCTGCGTCGAAGACGGAATGCGTACCGTCAGATCCCACGACTGTCCGACGTATCGCATCCGACAAGCGCGCTCTACCCTGATCTTCTCCGCGGGAATGCCTTCCGCAATCATGGTCGCGCGGGCGGAAGCTTCGAGTTGCTCAAAGTCCTCTTTGGTGCTGCAAAGGGCGGCTGTCTCTAGGTTGACACGAACCGACCGCAGATAATCATGACGAATGTTGGAGATCAGGGCTCCGAAAGCCGAGAAGTTTCCAGGTCGCGGCGGCACTACAATCCGCGTGATGTCGAGTTCGTCCGCGATCAAAGCGGCATGCATAGGTCCGGCGCCGCCATACGCGAGGAGCATGAAATCGCGGGGATCATAGCCGCGAGTGATCGAGATCTGCTTGATGGCACTGACCATGCGGGCGATGGCGACGCGAACGATTCCTTCGGCGGCAGCGACCGTGTCGAGGCCGGTGAGCGCGGCAGCGACGCGTCCGACTGCCCGCAGCGCCAGCTGTTCGCTCATCTCGATGCTGCCTGCGAGCTTGCGCCTTGGAGAGAGACGCCGCAGCACAAGGTTGGCGTCGGTCACGGTTGCCTCAGTGCCTCCGGTCCCATAGCAGGCTGGCCCGGGACTGGCTCCGGCACTGCGCGGCCCGACATTGAGAATGCGCCCGGTATCCACCCAGGCAATGCTGCCGCCGCCCGCGCCGATACTGTGAATGTCGATTTGCGGTGTTCGGATCGGATATCCCTCGATGAAATGATCGGAGCCGACGGGAGGATTGAGGTCGTCAATCAGGCACACGTCGGTGCTGGTTCCGCCCATGTCGTAAGTGATGAGATTTCTTAGCTCCAGGAGCTCTCCGAAATGGAGCGCAGCAGCGACGCCGCCCGCCGGACCCGAGAGCACCGTTTGTACCGGAAACCGTGCAGCGCGCCTCGCCGTCACGATGCCGCCGCTCGATACCATCAGAAACAACTCCCCATTGTACCCCTTTGCCCGCAGCAAGCTTTCCAATGCAGTCAGATAGCGCTCCATGACCGGCCCGATATAGCCGTTGATTACCGCCGTGCTGAACCGCTCATACTCGCGCACCTCGGGCAGAACCTCCGCGGAATTGCATATGAACCAACTCGGCAGCTGAGCTCGCAGCACACGTGCGGCCTCCTCCTCGTGCTTCGGATTGGCGTAGCTGTGGAGGAAACAGACGACCAAGGCGGCGGGCGTTTCGGCGCGCAACTGTTGGACTGCTGCGGTGATCTGCGCGACGTCAATCGGGCGTAGAACAGCGCCACTCGCCAGGATTCGCTCGTCGATTTCGATGATATGCCGGCGGTCGACTAACGGAGGGGTCTTCAGTGTCTTGATGTTGTAAAGGACAGTACGGTTCGTTCGAGCGACTTCGAGCGTGTCTTTGAATCCACGCGTGGTGATCAGCCACACCGGCGCTCCTTTCCGCTCGAGTATCGCGTTCGTTCCGATCGTAACTCCATGAACGAACCGATCGACCTCGCGAAGATCAATATTGCTCCGCTCGATCGCCGCAAGTACTCCCGCAGCGGGGTTCGCCGGCGACGATGCCGCCTTCGCCCATCTCAGCTCATTGTGTTGCTCATCGTAAAGAACGATGTCGGTAAAGGTGCCGCCGACATCGATCCCGATCATGCGCATTTAAGATGAGGAGGATGGGAGCTCCACGAGCTCAATGAGGACATTTCCTGTCGACTTCGGATCCAGGAATGCGATGCGGGAGTTGGCATGACCTGTCCGCGGCTTTTCGTCGATCAACGCGACGCCCTTCTGCTTGAGCTCGGCGAGAGCATCTTCGATGTGATCGACTTCCAGGCAAATATGGAAGAGCCCCTCGCCATGAGTTGCTATCCATTCTGCCGTCTCGCTCTCCGGACTGTCGGCTTCCAGGAGCTCAAGATAGGTCTGCCCGATGGGGTACATGGCCAGCCGCGTATGATACTGGGGCAGGTGTTCTTCATATTCCAGGGAGAGCCCCAGCTTTTCCTCCATCACCTCTCGCATCGTGGCCATGCTTTTCACCGCGATGGCGATATGCTCGATACGCTTGACCTTCATGGGCTGACCTCACGACCTGATTGGCACGTTCCTAGAGCATGTCCAGCAAAAGCGGGAACCGGTTTTGCGAAAAGGACATGCTCAAACAAGAGGATAGAGCGGGACGACGATTCGAAGAAAAGTCATCCCGCTCTAGCCGGAGGCGGCGAGACGCCGAAAGTTTCGGTAAAGCATCCTGGCAGCAGCACCGAACGCCTCCATGCATTTGCTTGTGGCGCGCTCCAGGCGATCTTGCCCGTCCGTTCCCAGCATACTTTCGAGCGCGCGACGGTACTCGGGGATTTCGCCCCATTGCGGTACTGTGCGCTCGTCCTGCTCGACATGATACTGAATTCCATAGGCCTTTTCGCCGATCAGGAATGCCTGGATCGCGCACTGTCCACTTTCAGCCAGCTTGATTGCATGGCGTGGAAGCTCCGAGACTTCGGCGCTGTGCCACTGGAGCACCGGGAATGCCGCGGGCATTCCTTCAAACAAGGGTGCCGAGCGGCCGGCATCGGTGAGCTTGACCTCAAGCACACCGATCTCCGGCTCGGACATCAATCTTACTTTTCCACCGAGCGCGGCTGCGAGCAACTGGTGTCCCAGACAGACGCCAAGAAACGGTGCTTTTTTCTCGTTCACCCACTGCCGAATGGCGACTTTTTCGAGAGCGAGCCAAGGATGCCGATCCTCCTGCCAGACATCCATCGGCCCTCCGAGGACTATCAGGGCGTCATAGCCTTCGAGCGGCGGGATGGCCGCACCCTGGTCGAGCTCGATCGCATCCCATGGGATGCAATCGGCACGCAAGAAATCGCGAAGCACGCCGGGATGTTCTACGGCCGCATGCTGGAACACCAGAAATCTCATGGCGTGCCATCCGTCGCCTTCACGGAAGATGCGCCGGCGACAGCAGGGAGTGCGGTCTCCTCGGCGGGATTGGACGAAGCGGCAGCTGCAGGCGGCAACGGTATGCGAGTGGTGGCGTTCTGCCGGATCTTGCCGAGACGACCATGCAGGAGCGGAATGAGCTCACCCACTATCCCCCGGCGAAATACCATCACGACCACCACGAAGATCGCGCCCTGGATCATGGTGACCCAGGCGCCGAGCTCGGCGAAATAGTTCTGGATCCCAACCACAAGCCCCGCTCCCACCACAGGGCCCAGCATGGTCCCCACTCCGCCCAGCATGGTCATGAGCACGACCTCGCCGGAGGCGTGCCAGTAGACATCGGTCAGGGTGGCAAAGCCGACCACCAGGCATTTCAGGCCGCCCGCAAGGCCGGCAAATGCAGCCGAAAGAACGAAGAGAAGAATCTTATAGTGATGGACGTGATATCCGAGTGAAATAGCGCGTTGCTCGTTGTCTCGAATGGCATGAAGGACCTGGCCGAACGGCGAATGCACGATTCGCGAGATGGCGCAGAGGACGAGAAGGAAGACGATCAGCACGAAATAGTACATCGACACGTTGGATGACAAATCGAGCAGTCCAAACAAGGCGCGACGCGGCACGGTCTGCAGTCCGTCCTCCCCGCCGGTGAAAGGGAGCTGGAGCGCGGCGAAATAGACCATCTGCGCAAGCCCGAACGTGATCATCGCAAAGTAGATGCCCTGGCGGCGTGTTGCGAGCACCGCGAAGACGAAACCTATTCCCGCGCCGGCTGCGGCGCCGGTCAGCAAGCCGAGCTCCGGGGTGAAACCCCAGATCTTCACCACGTGCCCTGTGATATAGGCGGCACCGCCCAAAAACGCGCTGTGTCCGAATGACAGCAGGCCACCGAAGCCGAACAGAAGGTTGAAGGCGCAGGCAAAAATTGCAAAGCACAAGACCTTCATCAACAGCACGGGATAAAAAAAGAAAGGCGCTGATAGCGCCCCGACGATCAACAAAGCGATGCCGAGTAAACGGGACACGTTTTCAGCTCCGCACGCCGAACAGCCCCTGCGGTCTGATCAGCAAGATGGCAACCATCACGACGAAAATCACGACCGCGGAAGCCTCCGGATAGATGAGCCGGGTGAACGCTTCGATCAGGCCAAGCACAAAGCCAGTGATGATCGAGCCCATGATCGAGCCCATGCCGCCGATCACCACGACGGCGAAGATAATCGGGATTATATTCGCGCCCATGATGGAGCTGACCTGATAAATCGGCGCCGCCAACACTCCGGCGAAAGCGGCAAGACCCGCGCCGAGCATATATGTGAGGGTGATCATCCTGCGGATATTGATGCCGAACGCCTGTACCAGGACCGGATTTTCAGTTCCCGCCCGCAGATAGGAACCAAGGCGCGTGCGCTCGATCACGTACCAGATCGCTAAGCAAACCCCGAGCGAGGCCGAGATCACCCAGATGCGATAATTCGGCAGGAACATGAAACCGAGGTTGGTGCCGCCGGAAAGCGAGTCAGGGATCTGAAACGGCTGGCCGGAGACCCCGTACTTCTGCCGAAACGCTCCCTCGATCAGCAGCGAGACACCAAATGTCAGGAGAAATCCGTAGAGGTGATCGAGATGATAGAGGTGTCGCAGGAACAGACGTTCCAGCACGAGCCCGCTGAATGCCACGATGATCGGCGCGAGAACGAGTGCAACCCAATAGCTCACGCCGGCGTAGTTCAGCAGCATCCAGGCGGCGAAGGCGCCCATCATGTACTGGGCGCCGTGCGTGAAGTTGATGATGTTGAGCATGCCGAAGATGAGCGCCAAGCCGAGACTCATCATCGCATAGAACGAGCCGTTGATCGCGCCGAGCAGCAACAAGCTGAACAGTGCCTGCGAGGATATGCCGAAGATCTCGAACACGTATGCGGCGCCTTCGCGGGCCGCCCCCGACGATCGTCCTTCTCTGCTAGCGAGTCTTGATCAGCGGGCACTCGCTCTCGGCGAGCGGCCTGAACGCCTCCTGGCCCGGAATCACCTTCAGGATCTTGAGGTAGTCCCAGGCATATTTCGACTCCTCCGGAGTCTTTACCTGGGCAAGGTACATGTCGTGCACCATACGGCCGTCCTCGCGGACCTGGCCGTTCTTCGCAAAGAAATCGTTGACCGGCATCTCCTTCATTTTCTTCACCGCCGCAAGCGAATCCTTGCTGCCCACAGCCTGCACTGCCTTGAGATAGTGTTGTACGGCTGAATGAACTCCCGCCTGCGCCATGGTGGGCATTGCCTTGCGCCGCTCGAAGAAGCGTTTGGAAAAAGCGCGCGTATCATCGTTGAGATCCCAGTAGAAGCCGGTAGTCATCACGATGCTCTGCGCGGTGGGCAGCCCGAGGCTGTGGATATCGCTGTCGAACAGCAGCAGGCCGGCAAGGCGCTGGCCGCTCCCGGCGCGAGCGACGCCGAACTCTGCTGCTTGCTTGATGGTGTTGATGACGTCGCTGCCGGCATTGGCAAGGCCGATGATCTTCGCCTTGGAAGCCTGTGCCTGCACGAGATAGGTGGAGAAGTCCTGATTAGGGAAGGGATGCCGCAGCGCGCCGAGCACCTTGCCGCCCCCCGCTTTGACGAAGGCGGCTGTGTCGCGCTCGAGCGCATGCCCGAAAGCGTAGTCGGCCGTGATGAAGAACCAGGTATCGCCGCCCTGCTGGACCATCACCTTGCCGGTGCCATAGGCGAGGGCATAGGTGTCGTAGGTCCAATGAATGCCGTACGGCGAGCAGGCCTTACCCGTGAAATCCGAAGTGGCGCCGGTCGAGACGACCACGAGCTTCTGCGCCTTGCGGGCGATCTCCTGCACGGCAAGCATCGCGGATGAATTCGGCACGTCGAAGACCGCGTCGACATTGTCCGCGTCAAACCACTTGCTGACGATGCTCGTTGCGATGTCGGGTTTATTCTGGTGATCGGCGGTGACGAGCTCGATCGGTTTTCCGAGAGCCTTGCCGCCGAAGTCCTCCAATGCCATCCGGGCTGCTTCGACACCGCCCATCCCGGACAGATCCGCATAGATGCTGGATTGGTCGTTGACCACTCCGATCTTGACGGCGCCTCCTGCAGTTTGCGCCTGCGCAAGACCGGTGAACGTAATTGCGAGAGCGAAGCCCAGGCCAGCTGCCGAGTGTCGCATTGTCCATCCTCTGATCTTGATTGAGCGGCGGATCTGCCGCTGCACCGCGAGCCTAACAGCGCCAATTGCGGACCGCAAGCTGGTCCAATTTTCAGGATTGGTTGCATGCGGTTTACCAAGATCGATCGTTTGGATAGGATGCCGCCGGTTCAGCAAACGGGAATCGGCAATGAACATCGTCGATCTTTCAGTACCGGTGCGTCACGGAGAAGGCCGCCTTGGTCTCGAGGTCAAATTCGACACGCCGTATTCCTACGAGTCCTGCGGCTGGCAAGGCTCGACGTTCTCCATGTTCGCCCATTACGGAACGCATGTGGACGCCCCCATTCATTTCATTCGTGATGCTGCGACCATCGAAGCAGCGCCCCTCGGCAAATTGATCGGACCCGCTGGCCTCATTGACTTGTCGGATCACTGCAAAGCTGTCGGCATCGCGGCCGACACACTCGAGGACCGCGGCCGACACGTCCGTACCGGGGACATAGCGGTGCTCCGCACCGGCTGGAGCGACGAAAGCTGGAGCGAGGACAGGTTCTGGCGTGACGGTCCATGGCTCAAGCCTGATGCTGCCGACTGGCTGGTCGAACGCGGCGTGAAGGCCATCGTGTACGACTTCTCGGAAGAATACGTCGTTCACCTCGGTCACGATTTCCGTGGCGAGGACTGCATTGTTCATCACAAGATTCTGGGGCGGGAGATCTATAATATCGAGTACGTTCACCACCTCGGATTGATCGAGCGGCCGCGCTTCGCAATTGTTGCATTGCCGTTGAAGCTTGTCGGGCTCGACGGAGCGCCGGCGCGCGTGCTGGCCATTGAGGGACACGACCTGCCGGGGGAGTTTTCCGTCCGGTAGTTTCTCATCCGAACATCAGCTTCCCCCCAACCATCGCGAGCACTCCGCCGCCGAGTGCCGCATAGGGCATCCAGCCGGCGCGGCGGGGTGCCGTCGCAAGGTCTTCCACTTGCAGATCGCTCAGCATGTTGGCGGGGAAAACTCCGCGATCTACTACGTGATGACGCCACGCGAACACCGGCAGCACCATCCCCGCGGCAACGAGCCCGGTCAGAAGCGCCCCCTTGCCGTAGACATTCGCGCCGGCACCGAGCAGAAACGCATTGAAGAAAGCAAGCACCGCACCGAGAGCAAGGAGGACGTTGGGTGCACGCCAGGGCCGATGCGCTCTTGGACTGTCGAGCCGATGCATCCATCCGGCATTGAGATTGAGGAAGTTGAAGATCAGATAGCAGCAGTTCGATACCGCCAGCACGAAGACGTAGTCCGACATCAGCAGCAGGATCAGATTGAATCCGAGATCTGTCCACATCGCTCGCGTTGGCGCGCCGTGGACGTTCACATGCGACAGGTAACGCGGCAACCAGCCATCGATCGAGCCCTGGTAAAGGGTGCGGGAAGAGCCTGCCATGGCAGTGATGATCGACAGCACCAAAGCCAGGAGCAGTAGCAGCACGATCAGTGCGGAGATCAGTGCACCGCCGCCGACCATGTGCGCCATGGCGGCAGCGATGCCGGACCCGTCATAGATGCCGGGGTCGAGCATGGCGTCCAGCCCGAGAGTGCCCTGGAACGCAATGGGCACAATCGCGAACATGAAGATGCAGAGAAGCCCCGCAGACAAGATGGAGCGAACGCAATCCGTGCCTGGGGAGCGCAACTCGCTGGTATAGCAGATCGTGGTCTCGAAGGCGTAAGTCGACCAAGCCGCGAGATAAAGGCCGCCGAGAAATACGCTCCAACCTTGCCGGTCCCAGGCGCCCGCGATGGGGCGGCCATGCTCGATGCCGCCTAACGGAGTGAGCGGAAAAAAGTTGGCAAGCTTCATGTTGCCGGACAGTATGGGCGTCAGCGCGATAAGGGTGAGCGGCAGCAGGACAAGGATTCCGATCACCATCTGAAAGCGAGCGGTCCGCAGGACGCCTCGATGCTGAACGGCAAACACCGCGAGCAGCAACGCCGCGCCGATGAGGAACGTGGCGTTGATGCGCAGCGTAAGGCCGTTCTTGAGCAAGGAGAGGTCGAGCAGCTCGATGTCGGCGGTTCGCAGGGCCGAATGCGCGGGCGTGAGCGCGGTAAGAATGTATCCTGCTGCGATGCCGCAGCCGATGGACAAGACTGGCGTCCAGGCGAGCCAATTGCACCATACCGAGAGCGGCGCGATCAGCTTGCTGTAACGGATCCATGCCGCCGCGCCATAGACGGAGGCGCCCCCGGACTTGCTCGGGAACATCCCTGCAATCTCGGCATAGGTAAAAGCCTGAACGAAGCCGAGCAGTACCGAGAGCGGCCACACGACGTAGGAAGGCGTGCCCACGGTAGCGGCGATGCCGCCGATCGAGAACAGAACCAGCGCCGGGACGCCGCTTGCCAGCCAGAACGCGTCGCGCCAGCCGATATTGCGACGCAGTCCCTGCGCGGCCTCCACCGCATCGGTTCGGATCCGGGGCGCGTCCTCGGATATCGCCATCGTCGGCCCTGCGCTTATTTCCGGGCGTCGGCCGAGAGACAGACGGCTAGGCAACTATTGCTAACCAACTTGGACGCCCAGCAGATCGCGATGCGCTGCCTGCAGATGCTGCTGGATGATGGCAACCGCGCGCTCGCTGTCCCTCGCGGAGATCGCCTCCACGAGCCTGCGGTGCTCGGCGTTGTAGGCGGCGATGCGTTTCGGAGTGAGGACCTTGTCCTGAACTGCGACCCAATGGCGATGGCTGCGGATGCGGTTGAGCTGATGATAGATCCAGACCAGCAGGGGATTGTGGGTAGCTTGCGCCAAGGCAAGATGAAATTGCTGATCGCAGCGCGAAAACCGGTCCGGATCCGGACCGGCGCGCTCCAGTTCAGCGAGTGCTTCCCATAGCTGGTCAAGGTCCCGCGGCTTGCCGTTGCGGACGGCTAATCGGATCATCGTTGGCTCAATTGCGGTTCGAACTTCGACCAGCTCGAGCGGACTCGTGGTCTCCGCGACATCATCTCCGTCCACTCGCCCGTTCTGGGTCACATAGGTCCCGCTGCCCGCCTTGCGCCTGACGAGTTCGTCATCCTCCAACAACTGCAGCGCGTTGCGGACGGTCGTGCGGGATGCGCCAAGCGCCCGCGCAATATCCCGTTCGGGCGGAAGTCGATCGCCCGCCGAATAGGCTCCGCCGAGAATGGCGGCGCGCAACCGCGCAGCTATGATGGCGGCGCTGCGGCCTTGCACCTGGGGGAGCGAGAGGCCCGGATCCGAGGCGAGAGGCGCAGCCGTTTTCATCCTTCACACCAATCCGACCAATTGTCTACCAATTGTGAAATTCGGTTTGAAATTGGTTGCCGCTGGTGCCAATATAGCTCGTGCCAAGGAATTCCGCCATCGCGCTGGTCGGCGCGGCGCGGCGCGACGTGGCGGCGGTTGCGCGCTGGAGAAGGGCGCCTGGACGGGCGGCAGGATGAAAGTAATGACCGACCTGGAAGCGTATGTGCAGCAGGAGGGACGGGCCGAGATGGTGCGCCAAGTGCGTGCCAAGATCGATGAGCTGGGCGTCAGCTACATCTATTATCAGTTCATATCCGTCACCGGCCGGATCGTCGGCAAGGGGGTGCCGGCTGATCACTGGGAATCCATCTGCGAGCGCGGCTTCCAGCTCGTGTACGGCGCCACCGCCAATCTGTTTCTGGATCGTCACAGCCAATACATCGGGTACAGTCCGGAAGCGTCAGAGCTCATTGGCATTCCCGATCCTGAGACGTTCTGCCAGCTCCCGTGGGACAAGCGGGTCGCGCGCGTCTTCTGTACATTGTTTCGCAACCGCGAGGAGCCGAAGGATCCGGGCGGTGTTCTCACATCGGATTGTCGCGGCAATCTGCGGCGCATTCATGCAGAATTTGAACGCAAGCATGGGCTGCACCTGCGGCTAGGCTGCGAGCCGGAGATGATGTGGCTCAAGCGCGACGCCAATGGCGCGCCTGCCGGCGGTTATACGCGCGCGTACTGCTATCACATCGATCAGTTCGAGGCGCTTCGGCCGATCGTGCTCAAGGTCATCGATTATGCTCGAGCCATGGGTCTCGACATGATACAGGGCGACCACGAGGATGCTCCGGGCCAGCTTGAGCTGAACTTCATGTTCGACGAGGCGCTGCGCACCTGCGACCGTCTCTCAACCTACCGGCAGATCTGTGCGCAGGTCGCGCGCGAGCACGGCCTGATCGCATGTTTCATGTGCAAGCCGTTCATGGGCGTCTCCGCCAACGGCTGCCATCATAATCTCTCGCTCTGGCGCGGCGGCGAGGACCGGGTCAACGGGCTGCGGCAGGATCCGCTGCCCGGGATGGAAGGCGTATTTCAGTATCGCAAGGGCGGCGAGAACAGTTTCCTTCCCCCCGGTAAGGATGCACTCGGCAAGCCCGGCGAGATTGGATTGTGGTCCATCGGCGGCGTGATAGATCATCTCGATGCCCTGACTGCTATCGGCTGCTCGACCGTGAACTCCTATCGCCGGCTGTGGGATACCGGCTTCTGGGCGCCGGTCTACCGCGATTGGGGATTCCAGAACCGCACCTGCGGGCTGCGCGTTTCGGCGCCCGGCCGCTTCGAATATCGCGCGGTCGACTCCATGGTGAACCCGTATCTGCTGGCAGGTGCCTTGCTCAAGGCCTTTGATGACGGGATCAGCCGCAAGCTCGATCCCGGCGATCCCGAGCAGCGCAACATCTACCAAGCGATGGAAGAGGGGAAGGTCGTGCGCCGGCTGCCGATGAATCTTGGCGAGGCGCTGGAGCGGCTGAACGGGAACGAGGTTATCAAGTCAGCCTTGCCGGGCGACATGCTGCGCGTGTTCAACCACTACAAACAAGACGAGTGGGAGCGCTTCATGGCGACGACGACGGAATGGGATCTGCGCACCTATCTCGATTATCTGCCCTGATGAGGAGAAAGAGCTGATGTGCGGCATTGCTGGAGTGATCCATCGCGGGGGACGCGGAGAGGTCGGAAGCGAGATGCTGTCGATGCTCCAGTCGATGAAGCACCGCGGCCCGGACTCGACGGGGCTTGCTCTTTACGGCGTGCCCGAGGGCGACCGTCTGATCATGCGCTTCAAGGTCGCGGAACAGGAAGAGATCAGGCGGGGGTTCTCCATTCATGACGAGATCGCGCGCCGCCGCGCCAGCATCGACGAACGGCTCGCTGAGCTCGGTGCAACCGTCGAGGATGCGGAGAGCATCACTGAATACGCCTTCCGCTACCACTTCAAGTATGGCGGCGACCTGCGCCGCCTCGCCGATTACATCGAGGATGTCGAGGGAGCGGAAATCCTGTCCCTTGGCCGTGCCCTCGAGCTCATCAAGGATCTCGGCGATGCGGCGCGGGTAGGCGAGCAATATCATCTGGCGCATTTCAGCGGGACGCACGCCATCGGCCACACCCGCATGGCGACGGAGTCCGACGTCGACATCCGCTCGGCGCATCCCTATTGGGCCTATCCGTTCACCGACATCTCGCTCGTGCACAATGGCCAGCTGACCAACTACTGGAGCTTCCGCCGCGTGATGGAGCGCCGCGGGCACCGGTTCGTCTCGAACTGCGATTCAGAGCTCATCGCTGTCTACGTCGCGGATCGCCTCGATGCGGGCGACGGTCTCGAGGAGGCGATGCGCCGCTCGGTCAGCGAGCTCGACGGCGTGTTCACGTATCTCGTCGCCACCGCCGACCAGCTCGGGATGGCGAAGGACACGATGGCAGCCAAGCCGATGGTGCTTTACGAGAGCGACGACTTCATCGCGCTTGCTTCGGAAGAAATGGCGATCCGCAGCATTTTTCCTCATGAGATCGAAACCAGCGATCCTTATGACGGAGAGGTTCGCGTATGGCAGAGCTGAAGACTGTTGCCCAAGCGGGAGGCGCGCTGCATGCCGAGCAGCTTGCGGGTCGCACCCAGCAGGTCTTCTTCTCGGCAGAGGAGGAGGAAAATTACCTTTATCCCCAGGCGTTCAGCGTAGATTTCAACAAGCGGACCGAGCTCGATGCCGCCGTGCTCGACACCAGCGCGATCAACCGCAAGATCCGGGAGATGATGCAGCAGGGCTACGGCACCATTGTCATCCAAAATCCTGGAGCCAAGCACTCGCTCGGCGTAGGGATTCTCAACCGGCTGCAGCTCTATTTTGAGGGCAGCCTCGGTTATTTCGGGTGCGGTCTCATCGACGGCCCCAATGTCCGGGTCAAGGGCAGGGTGGGGTGGTCCTGCGCCGAGAACATGATGGCCGGCACCGTGGTCGTCGAGAAGAATGCCGGTTCTTCTTTCGGAGCGGGACTGCGCGGTGGAGACCTCGTCTGCATGGGTGATGTCGGCGGCCGCATCGGCATCGACATGAAAGGCGGCACGATCATCGCCGGCGGGCGAGCCGGGGCATTCTGCGGCTTCATGATGCAACGCGGACGCATGGTGATCCTCGGTGATGCCGGGAAGAATCTCGGCGATTCAATGTACGACGGCATCATCTATGTCGGCGGCAATATCGATTCCCTCGGCGTCGATGCGGTGGACGGCGAAATGTCGGCTCTCGACGTTGATTGGCTCTCCCGCAAATTGCGCATGTACGGCCTCGAAGCGCCGCGTGGCATAGCGAACATGCGCAAGATCGTCGCCGGCAAGCAGCTGTGGAACTACGACAATCTCGAGCCGGCCGAGAAGAAGCTCGTTCTGTGAGGAGAGATTTATGCAGTTGGAAGATGAAACCGCGGCGCTCCCTCGGACATCCGAGCAAGATGGGCGCAACTCCCGCAACAAGCGAATTCTCGGCCAGAACTTTCTGTTCACGCCGACGGTCATCGACGACATTCACATCAAAGCGGAGCTCGGGCGCTACCGCATGCGCGGGATGGCAATTTTCAAGCACATCCCGAGCTGGGACGATCTGACTTTCCTGCCGGGAACCCTGACCCGGTTCGTCATCGAGGGATACCGCGAGAAGTGCGAGACCAGAACCGTGCTTGGTCCGCGCGCGAAGCGTCCGCTTGTGCTCGACATTCCCATCTACATCACCGGCATGAGCTTCGGCTCGCTCTCCTATGAGGCAAAGGTGGCGCTCGCCCGCGGTGCCACGATGGCCGGCACCGCTACCTGCTCGGGCGAAGGCGGCATGATCCCGGACGAGCGCCGCTACTCCGAGCGTTGGCTCTATCAATGCATCCAGTCACGCTATGGATTCAACCCGCACCATCTGCGGCTCGCGGATGCCTGCGAAATCTTCATCGGGCAGGGCTGCAAGGTCGGCCTCGGCGGCCATCTCATGGGTCAGAAGGTGACCGATCAGGTTGCGGAGATGCGTTCGCTGCCGGCCGGAATCGATCAGCGCTCTCCCGCTCGCCATCCCGACTGGCTCGGCCCCGATGATCTCGCGCTCAAGATCAATGAATTGCGCGAAGCAACCAATGGCGAGATCCCGATCCAGCTCAAGCTCGGTGCCGCGCGCGTGTACGACGACATCCGCATGGCGGCAAAGTGCGGCCCGGACTCGATCTACATCGACGGGATGGAAGGCTCGACCGGCGCGGGCCCGCATATCGCCACGGAGGAAACCGGCATTCCCGGGATTGCCGCCATTCGGCAGGCACGCAAGGCGCTGGACGATGTCGGCAAGACCGGCGAGATCACGCTCGTTTATGCGGGCGGCATCCGCAATGGCGCCGACGTCGCAAAGGCGCTGGCGCTCGGCGCCGATGCGGTGGCGATCGGTACCGCTGCCTTGGTTGCGCTCAATTGCAACAAGGATATTCCAGAGGCTGACTTCGAGGGCACGATTGGAGTCCCCGCCGGCTATTGTTATCACTGCCATACCGGTCGTTGCCCGGTCGGGGTCGCCACACAGGATCCGGTGTTGCGCCGGCGGCTCAATCCCGACGATGCGGCTGAGCGTGTCTACAATTTCCTCCATACGCTGACGCTGGAGTGCCAGATGATGGCGCGAGCGTGCGGCAAGACCAACGTGCACAGCCTGGAGCCCGAGGACCTTGCCGCGCTGACAATGGAAGCCTCGGCGATGGCCATGGTGCCGCTCGCCGGCACGCAGCACACGGTCGGACGCCCGGACATGACCCGATACTGAGCTGCGAGGACAGCGCGCAATGAGCAGCAGCGACAGGCAAGATATCGATCGCTTTCTCAACACCGACGGGCTCGAGCGGGCGCGGGAAAAGGAGATCGGGCAGCACATCGGCTATCGTTATGACGTGAATTTACTGCCCGACCATGCGCGGCTGACTCCATTCCTCAGGAATTACATGGAAATAATGGGTTGGGACGACCTCAATTGGCTGGAGGACGTCCACATGGGCTACGAGGAAGGCCGCGCTGCTGTCTTCGACCGCAATCTCAACGGCTGGATCACGGTGCCGGCGAATATTTCCCTTCCTGACAATCAGCAGGACCGCGACATGCTTGCCCGCGAGCTCCTGATCAAGTTCCAGATGTCCAAGCGCAACCCGCTGATCGCTCTGAACAGCACGCATACGAAGGGCTGAGCGGATGGATGCTGCGCAGTATTTTTCCGGTTGACGCCCTCGTGCAGCCAAATCTTACAGGGGAGGCCGCTCGAATTGAACCGCTGCTCTCCACCGTCATGCGCGGGCTTGACCCGCGCATCCATCTTCTTGCGAAAAGGATGGATTGCCGGGTCAAGCCCGGCAATGACAATCG
>Ga0209331_1000031_pt1 | contig 41202 bp, 34 predicted proteins | sample JacPinW_OM3H0_M3_FD_187971 | JGI IMG/M metagenome (GOLD analysis project Ga0209331, IMG submission 187971) | Forest soil microbial communities from Algoma, Ontario, Canada - Jack Pine, Ontario site 1_JW_OM3H0_M3 (SPAdes) (version 2) | ecosystem: Environmental > Terrestrial > Soil > Boreal...
CGATCGTTCCGGCCTGCCGAAACATCGCAGCAAGGCTGGGGCCATAGGATATCAACCCTCCAGCATCTACGTGCTCCCTCCACTGATAGATTGCAGGAAGCCGGTATTCGACTGCCAGCGCAATGATCTCGCGAAAAAGGGAAGCGAGAAACGGCGAAGAAAAAACATTGAGAGCTTGAGCACGAGCAGCCTGTGCGTCACGAAATGCATTGCCGAGATCGTCTCGACGGCGCACTTCCAGGATCTGTAGCTCCAGGTTCAATGTTCGCGCGGCGCGCTCCGTCATCGAGACTTGCGAGGCACCGGTCGTGGGGTCCCATAGGGCTGCTACTCGCGACATCCCGGGAACCATCTCTTGCAGCACCTCCAGTCGCTTCGCGCTCAGTTCTGGAGCCATAATAGTCAATCCGGTTGTGTTACCACCCGGCCGAGAAAGAGAGTTCACCAGGCCGGCCCCGACAATATCATCGCTGATCGCTACGACTGGAATCGTTCCCGTTGACTGCTGAGCTATTTTCGGGGCGAGATCACCGAAGGCAGTGATAACATCTACCTTCACGCCGATCAGTTCGGCAGCGAGTTCCGGGAGTTGTTGCAGTCCGCCCGGCGCGTAGCGAAGTTCGATTGCAACATTGTGCCCCTCAATAAAGCCCAACTGGCGTAGAGCCTGCGTAAACGACTCCATGCGAGGCGGCCCGGGCGGTGTTGCCCCCGGCCATAATACCCCAATCTTTGCAATGTCCCGCTGCTGCGTGCGCGCCGCGATCGGCCACAATGCCGCCGCGCCGCCGAGAAGGGTGATAAAGTCGCGCCGTTTCACTTGATCACCTCCATAGATCGTCGCGTCAGGGTTGGCGCAATGCGCGCGACAAAACCAGGACATCGGGCAGCGCACCATTCAAACGCTGCCGATACCTGTTCGCAATTCTCGAAATTCCGGGCCTACGCGGAACCTGCCCCGTGCAGTGCGCAAAGGCTACCACGATTCACGCGCGATATGCACCCAAGCGGGTTCGCCTGGACAGAGGCTGAACCGGTCTCGCTACTGCAGTTCACGGGGCAACTCGCCAGCCGGCGGGCTATTCCGCACGACGAGTGAACGAAGCACAAAGAAGGTTGGTTTGGCCAAAAAAACACACGGCGTTTTCTTAAGGCCCCCGGTACCCCTCCCCCTGCGAAAAGACCATACGGCTGCAAAGCCTTACTTCAGCAGCTTCATCAGATCGGCCTTCTTCTGCTTGACCTGATCCAGCGTGCACTGGCGTGGCGATTTATCCGGCCGCCATCGCATCAACTTGGTGCCATGACGGAACTGTTCTCCGCTGAAATGATCAAAACAGACCTCTACGACGAGCACCGGCTTGAGCGGCTGCCATTCACCCGAGCGCGTGGTGGACCAGCGGCTGGGCCCGCCCGGCGCGTTGCCGGTGAAACCGGGCGGCGCGATCAGGCTTTCCAGCTTTCGCGTGAGTTCCGGCTTTTCCGTCCGCTTGATGGTCGAGGTGAAACCGAGGTGATTGAGGCGGCCCTTGTCATCGTACAGCCCGAGCAACAGCGAGCCCACGACCGGTTTTCCTTCGTTGTAGCGGAAACCGCCGACGACGCAGTCCGCGCTGCGATAATTTTTGATCTTTTGCATCCCGCTACGGTCCCCGGAGCGGTAGGGCAGGTCGCGCCGCTTGGCGATGATACCGTCGAGCGTGGCACCCACGCGGTCGAGCCATCTCTTGGCTTCGACGAGCTTGCTTGTTGCAGGCGAGAGGCGAATGCGTTTGGTACCGCGAAAATACTTGGGAGCAAGGAGATCGAGCTTTCGCCGCCGCTCGGATAGCGGCAGATCGATGAGCGGCTTGCCCTGGCCGTCAAGCAGGAGATCAAAAGCGATGAGGAGCGCCGGCGTCTCCTGCGCGAGCTTGTTCACGCGGCTTTGCGCGGGATGAATGCGGTGGAGTAATGCGTCGAACGAGAATGTGCGCTCGACCGGCACCACGATTTCGCCGTCGAGGACGAGCTTTTCGGCCTTGACCCGACGGATGTCTCCTTTGATTGCAGCTCGATCCTGTCGCCCTCGCGAAAGACGAGACAGCGGAAACCGTCCCATTTCGGCTCATATTGCCATTCCGGCCCGCTCGGGATCTCGGCGACCGATAGGGCCTCCATCGGGGGAAACGGCGGATGCAGCGGGAGTGACATCTGGAATGCTGAATATCAGCGATCGCTGTGTTATAAATGCATGACCCCACTACGTCATTGCCGGGCTTGACACCTTCAAGTCGGGTTTACCCGACTCGAGGCGCTTTACCACGATGCGGACCCCGGGCATGCCCCAGGGCCGGTGCAATCCATCTTCTTGCGAAGGGCCAAGCCGCGGGTGACCGGCCCGTCGGATGCATAACGCAAACGGCCGGCGTTCCGGCCGGCCGTCGTATCGAAAATTTATCCGTACCGGGTCAGGCCGCCTTGATCCAGTCCTCGAGCTTCTGTTTGGGCAGAGCGCCAATCTGCCGGGAGGCCATCTGACCGTCCTTGAAGATCATCAATGTCGGAATGGACTGAATTCCGTATTTTGCGGCGGTCTTCGGATTCTCGTCCACATTGAGCTTGACGATCTTCACCTTCCCATCGAGCGAGCCTGCGATCTCCTCGAGCGCGGGGGCAATCATCCGGCAGGGGCCGCACCACTCAGCCCAAAAATCCACCACGACCGGGCTGGTCGCCTTCAATACCTCAGACTCGAAGGTCGTGTCTGAAACCTTGCCAACGGTCATGTCGACTACCTCTTGCTTCCGTTGAGTGGATACGAACCTATGGAGCGGCCCCGGAACCGTCAAGGCAAGGTCACGCGGAGGTGACGCTGCATAGGGCCTCCTCCATCATAGCCGTGGGGATTTCCATCACATCCGGAATGTCCGTCCATATGAGCGCGGCGCGGGCGGCCTTGCCGGGATAAAGCTTACGCAAGGTGGCCCGGTAGAGCGCGAGCTGTCCGACATACGCGAACGGGACATCCTCGAGAGTGCGCGGCGCCGGATGATTCGTCTTGAAGTCCGCAATCAGAACGGCGTCGGCACCCAGAGCGATACGGTCGACCTGGCCGGAAACCGCGATCATCCGGCCGTTGTGCTCGAAACGCGCAACGATCGGGAGCTCGGCGTGGCTTCCCGGAGCAAAGAACTCGGCGAAGCGCGCGTCTTCGAGCAGGCGACAGACCTGCTCGATCATGCGCTCACACTCCTCCGAGGAGAAATCAGCGGCTCGGCGGGCGAGATGGCGCGTGGCGGCGGCGTGTCGTGCGCTGGGTGGAAGCTCGGGGAGCGCTTGCAGGAGCCGATGCATCAACACCCCTCGCGCAATGGCCTTGTCCCGTTTCCATTGACTGTCACTGTCCGAGGAACGCGCCTGGGCGACCTCATCAAAGGCGTGCGATGGAGAGAGTGCAGTCTTCGCCGCCGGCGGGCTGGCCGCGTCGCGATCCAGCCAGGTCGGACGCTGGGTAGCAATTGTTGGCCTTGGTGCCCCCGCGGCGCTCATCAACGGCGGAACCGGCGCCACCTTGTGATAGCGCCACACCTTTCCTTCGCGATCTGCGGCAGATTCCTCGCTGGAAAGCGGCACCAGGGCGCTGGTCACCAGATTCCACCAGCAGCCGTCCGGTCGTTTGCGGTCGCCGTCCGCGCCGCATACGATCAGGCGTTCGCTGGCGCGGGTCATCGCAACGTAAAGGAGCCGACGATATTCGTCTTCGGCGTCGCCTCGCATGCGCTCGCGTGCGGTGCTCAGTTGCATCACGTCATTCATCTTCTTGCCGGCCCAGACGATAGGCGCGCCCGGTTTGCCCGGAGCGAGGTTGAACAATCGGTCCTGCCGTTGCGCCGGGCCGGTTGGGGGCGTGGTGCTATCCGCCAGAATAACGATGGGCGCTTCGAGCCCCTTCGCACCGTGAACCGTCATGACGCGCACTTCGTCGCGGGTGATTTCCATGTCGCGCTTCACCTCGGTCTCGGCCGCGCGCAGCCAAGCCAGGAAACCCTGCAGCGAGGGAGTCTCACGCCGCTCATAGTCGAGGGCGAGATTGAGAAATTCCTGGAGCGGGTCGTCGGCTTCATGCCCAAGCCGGGCAAGAAATCGCCGCCGCCCTCCGTCGGTGCCGAGAACACGGGCGTAAAATGCAAATGGCGTTTCGGTGGCTGCGCAGCGAGCAAGGCGATCGAGCCGATCAGAAACTTCTCCGCAACGAACGTTGGTGTGCGCGCCGGCTCGCAGAGCGTCCCGCAATGAGCTCTTACGGCCCCATGCGAGATGAAACAGTTCCTCCTCGTCGACACCGAAAAGGGGACTTTTCAGCACACTGGCAAGGGCGAGGTCGTCCGCGGGCAGGAGCAGCGCGTCGGCAAGGGCCATCAGGTCCATGACCGCGATGTGCTCTGTGAGCACCAGACGGTCGGCACCGGCCACTGGCACCTGCGAGTCCTTTAATGCGCGAATGATGGCCTCGAACAATGGCCCGCGCTGGCGCACCAGAACGAGCACATCGCCCGCCCGCGTTCCCTCGTTCATCCATTGCTTGACCTGGCGTGCAATCTTGCTCGCAAGCCGCACCTGCGGGCTGGTTTCGCTGAGGTGGTCGAAAGGCGCGTCCCATGCCTCGATCTCCCGCTTCTCCTCAGGCTTGATCGTGTCCCAGATCTCGACCAACCCAGGGGCCGCATCGGGGAGCGCAATATGCGGCGGAACCCCGGCGGCATCGGATGTGACGCTGCGATGGATTTCTTCCGGCTCGAACACCTTGTCCACTGCGGCCAGGATGTTCGGTCCGGAACGCAAGGAGTGCTTGAACTCGCAATAGTCCAACGGTAGTCCGCTTGCCCGGTGCGCGCGTTGAAAGTACGCGAACATCTCGGCGAACGCGCGCGGTGCCGCGTCCTGAAACGAAAAGATGGATTGCTTCTCGTCTCCGACCGCGAAGATTGTCCGCTGTGCGCTCCGCGCGCCCGAACCCGCGAAGAATTCACCGGTGAGTCGACGGATGATCTCCCACTGTTTCGGACTGGTATCCTGCGCCTCGTCGATCAGAACATGATCGATGCCCTGATCGAGCTTGTAATGAACCCAGGCGGCCCGACCTTCGCCCAGAAGCACCATGGCCTTGTCGATCAAGTCCTCATAGTCGAGGAGCCCACGGCGATCCTTGCTCGCCTGATAACGCGAGATCACGGCATCGGCGACAATAAGGAGCGCCGTTGTGCGGTCGCGGCAGAGCACGGCCTTGCGGCGCTCGAGCATCGGTATGAGGCGCATGCGTTCGGCATCAAGTGTTTGGGCGAGATTCGGATCGCTTCTTTCGAGCAAAGTGGTGATCAGGCGCTGCCGGCAGCCGAGCTCCGTGGTGAAGAAGACCTGCAGATAGCTGTATGTGCGCTCCCATCCCGTCCCTTTGAGCGCGGCATGGAACCGGCCTGCCTGCTCTTGATCGCTCCTGGAGCTTTGCCCGAGCCAGTGGGCAAGCCTGCTCCATTGTGACGAAGGCAGGTGTGGTCCCTCGGTGATGTCGCGATCGATGCGATCAAGCGTGTCCTCGCGGGTGATGCCGAGCGTCTCGCATAATGAGCCGATCGCGGCTTCGACGCTGCCGGTCTGATCGATCCAGGCGCGCACGAGGTCGCGTTTGCGGACCGCTTCAGCCACCACTTCCTTGAACGTTCGATCTGCTGCCATGGCAACAGCGGTCGCAAGCGCTCCGCCCAGCGCGGTTTCCGGAGCCCGCGCCGCGTCGAGCAGGACTCCAAGGCTCATCTCGGCAAGAAGCTCGGTTTGTGCTGTCTGATCGAGCACGTCGAAGCGGGCCGCGACATTGCTCTCGAAGGGAAATTGATGGAGCAATCGCGTGCAGAAGGCGTGGATGGTTTGGACCTTGAGCCCACCAGGGGTGTCCAGCGCGAAGGCGAACAACCGCCTTGCCCGGGTTCGCAGCATGACATCCGGTGCGAGATTCGAAATTCGGAGAATTGCTTGATCCAGGCTTGCATCATCAAGGGCGGTCCAGCGACGCAGCTCATCGAACACCCGGTTGGCCATATTGGCGGCGGCTGCCTTCGTGAATGTGATGCAGAGGATTCTGGATGGATGGACGCCATCGAGCAGGAGCCGAATGACGCGTTGCGCCAGCACATGCGTCTTCCCGGAGCCGGCATTGGCCGCAACCCAAGCCGACCCCGCAGGGTCCGACGCCTGGATCTGGATGCGCCGGAGAGCTTCCGGGACAATGCGCGCGGCGCGGGGTATATTTGCCGCCACATTCATTCTTGCGGCCCGATCTCTTCTTCGCTGCCGGCCGACCATTCCTTCACGCGCGCGAGGTGGTCATAGCTGCCATAGCGGCTCTTCCACGTTGATAGCACCAGCGGCAGGTAGGGCTGCTCCTCGTCCTCGAAGCGGCGCGCAACATTCTGCAGTCTATCCAGTGCACGCTCGATGAAATCTGTGTTGCCGTCGCTGAAGCGGATCGCTCTGCCCTCGCCGATCAGCTCCCCGCCTTTGAGCGACACGTACATCAGCTCACCAACCGACGCCTGCGGGAGATCAACAAATCCGCCTCCCCGCAGGATAGCGGCCTCGAGCGTCAGTTGCGGCGAGATGCCGGTGTGAACCTGTTTTTCCGTCGGCACCTGTCCCGTTTTGTAGTCGAGGATGGCGTAGTCCCCGGCCGCAAGTTTCTCGATGCGGTCGGCGCGTGCGCGCAAGGTAAAGACGCGCTCGCCCATCGGAAACTCGATGCGCCCGCTAATCTCCGCATTGATACCGGCTATCCTGCTCCGGCGTTCGACTTCCCAGCCAGCGAACCACTGCGCGATGCGCACGAAGCGCGGCCACCAGAATGCGCGCGCTTCCGGGTAGTCTTCGAGCGGGGTGAAATGCCTGGCTCCGATCTCGATCAGCGCACGCGTTGGGTCCGGTGGTAATTCGGCCGCGTACGTTTTTGTGAACTCGCTCAGCGCGCCATGGATGAGGATCCCGCGATCTGCCGCGCCGGGCGGAGAATCGACAGGGTCAAGCTGGCGCAAGCGCAGAATGTGCTTGGCATAAATGGAATAAGGATCGCGCAGCCAGGTTTCGATCTCGGTCACGGAGAGGGATGTCGGACGCGCCGCGCGGGGCGGCTTTGGCGCCGGCCGCTCGGCACGCTTCACCTCTTTGGGCTGATCGAGCGCGCGCGCCCAGGCGAGATAGCTGGCGCCATTCGCGCGCACCCGGTTCCATTGACCCTCCCCCGCAACCGCGGCAAGGCGTTGGACGAAGCGCGAGGGCACTGTTGGAGCGCCGCCAAGTCGCGCGGGATATGCGAGGACCACTTCCCGCGCCCCCAGCGCCTGCGCGAAGTCATGCGCCGAGAGCGAGATCCTCCGCTCCGGCAGATCGAGTCCGAGTGCGTTGCGCATGGGGCGGCTCAGCCATGGATCCGGGCGCGGCTCCGGCGGCCACACGCCTTCGACCAGACCTCCCAGCACAACGCGGTCGGTGCTTTGGAGCCGCGCTTCGAGGAGGCCATAGATGCGCACCTGCACATTGGGCAGTTCCGGCCGGCGCACCACCCGCTCGGCAATGACGGTCTTGAACAGCCCCGGATAATCTGCGGGCGAGATTTCAAGATCCGCATCCCGGCTCAGCGCAGCAATATCGAGAAACGCCTCATGCAGCTTCACGCCATCGTGGCCGCTGAAGCCGGCGCACTCGCCGGCTGCGGTCCTGCTCAATGCAACGATGACGCGTTCATGTCGTGCCGCGAGGTCGCGCAGCCGGCCCGTCGCAGAGAGTGTCTCGAGCGGAGCCAGAGCCGAGGTCAGCTGAGCGACGAGATCGGCAGCGAGATCGAGCTCCCATGCGTCGAGCTCGGCGCGCGGTTCGGCGGGATGAAGCTCGGAAGCCTCCTTGCGCCGCAGCTTCCCGAGCTCGCTCCGGAACGTTGCCAGCGCCTGAGCAAGACCGGCCGTTCCTGCTTGCGGTCGAGGACCGCGGAGGATGGCCGTCTCCAGCGCTGCGATGGCGCGTGCAAAGGCGTCCTCTTTGCGCCCAAGCCGCATCAGGGGATGCTTGAGCAGAGCGAGCGAGCCAACCGGACGCAGGCCGCCCAGCGCTGCTTCTGCTGCCAACAAGGCAAATCGGCCCGCAGGCGTGGACGGGAGCGGATCGCCCGCGGAATCGTCCGCTTGGATTTTCCATCGCGCGAGGCCGGCGAGCACGCGGCGCGCAAGGGCGCGATCGGGTGTAATCAGGGCTGCGGTCTTGTTTTCCTCGACGGCCTCGCGCAGCGCAACCGCAATCGCGAGCGCTTCCTCCTCGGCATTTTCAGCTTCGATGAGTGATACCGATTGAAGCGCGTCGTGCAGCGGAAAATCGGAATTTGCCAGCTCTTGCCAGCGGTGGGTGGTTGCAGCCGGCCGCAGGGCTTCCGAGACATAGCGCTCACGCGCGGGCGCGATACGCCTTCCGAGGGTCGCGACCTCATCTCGCGTGACGCCGATCCGGCCCAGCAGCGCGTGCATGGCGAACTGTGGATGCCCCAGCGCCGGCCAGTCGTCGCCATCACCATTCCCGGCAATGACCCCCCATGATTCCTCGTCAACGGTAATGTCGAGTCCGGGAAGCACCACGGCCCCATGGGCAAGGCCGGCGACAGCCGCAATCAATTCGGCCGTCGCGGGCATGGAGCCCGTCGAGCCTGCGGCGATCACCGGTCCATCGCCCCGCGCTCCAAGGCGACTGATTTCGGCCTTGATCAAAGCGTCGCGCCTGGCGCTCGCTTCGATTGCGCCGCGCTCCGCGAGAATCCGCGGCCACACTGCCCGCGCAATCTTGAGGAATTCGAGCGTAAGCTGCCAATAACGATCGAGATCTTCCGGCACGAGCTTATCGAGCCGCTCCCAGCGAACTTCGCGCATGGTCGTGTCATCGATCAGGCGCGCGAGATCATCGGCAAGTGCGAGCGCGGACGTCGGCGTATTGGCAACGAGGGGCGCTTCTCCGGTCGTCTCTGCGGCAATTCCAGCGGCCCATTGTGCGATCAATCGCGCCAGCAACAGTCGCCGCTCCAGATCCCCGAGAGCGGGCGGAAGCTCCAGCTCGGCGGCCGCAAGGTGTGCGCTCGCCGCCTGCGCGAAGGCAATCTCGTCCTCATCGACGTCGCCGAGAGCGACGATGCGAGGAAGGATGGCGGCTTCTTGCCCGGTCACATCCAGAAAGATGTCGCGTGCGAGCCGGCAGGCCCGACGTGTTGGCAGGTAGACTGTGGCGCCGGCGAGGGCCAGCGGATCGCGATTTGCTGGAAATCCGGGAACGAGCTCCCCATCGAGGAGCGCTCCGATCAGCGTAGGCAGAAACGGATCTGACGAACGAATGCTAAAGACGCGGGGAATTGCCATCCCAATAGTTCGGATTGTTATGCGTGCCCTTGAGCCTCATGATCATCCCCCAACAGCCGGATGAACATCGGGCGCCGGTTCGAATCATCGGACCCAAACCTTGTCAAACAGGAAGATCGGTGTCGAGTTGGTCGCGGCCCGCAGCTGTGATTAATATGGCGGCTTGGTCCGGCAAAGGTCACCCATGAAAAACATCAACCCCAATCCGTTCACGACGCGTCCCGAGATCGAGGGAACATTCGGCGTGGTTGCGTCCACGCATTGGATCGCCACCGCTGTGGGAATGGCCACCTTGGAAAAAGGCGGAAATGCCTTCGACGCAGCGGTTGCTGCCGCCTTTACGCTGCAGGTGGTCGAGCCGCATCTCAATGGGCCGGGCGGAGAGGTGCCGATCATTGTCAATGATGTCCGCAAGCTCAAGACCGAAGTGATCTGCGGGCAGGGTCCGGCACCGGCAAAGGCCACCATTGCGCACTACCGCGGGCTCGGCCTCGACATGGTCCCGGGAACGGGGCTGCTCGCGGCCTGCGTACCGGGAGCGTTCGACAGCTGGATGTTGCTTCTGCGCGACTACGGCACGATTGGGCTTGCCGACGCTCTTGCTCCCGCGATCTACTATGCAACCCATGGCCATCCTTTGGTCGAACGCGCCAGCGCGACCATCGCCAGCGTGGCCGATCATTTCCGGGAGCACTGGCCCACATCCGCTGCTATTTACATGCCCACCGGAAGCGTGCCTGCACCCGGCACGTCGTTCACCAATCCGATTCTGGCGGAGACCTATTCGCGCGTGCTGCGGGAGGCGTCGCGCGCAGGAGGCGACCGCGTCGCGCAGATCGAAGCGGCCCGCAAGTGCTGGTCGCAAGGCTTCATTGCTGAGGCGATCGACCGGTTCTGCCGCAGGCAAGCCGTGATGGATACAAGCGGGGAGCCGCATTACGGCGTGCTCACCGCCGACGACATTGCGCGCTGGCGCGCGCATGTCGAAGCGCCGCTCAGCTACGATTACGGTCGATACTCCGTCTACAAGCCGGGACCCTGGTCGCAGGGGCCTGTGATGCTGCAGCAGCTTGCCCTGCTCAAGGCGTTCAACATCTACGGCGCCGATGCGACCAGCGCGGAGTTCGTGCATCTTCTCGTGGAATGCTCGAAGCTCGCCTATGCCGATAGGGAAAAATTCTACGGCGATCCCGAGTTCACCGAGGTCCCGATGACGACGCTGCTCTCGGATGCGTACAACGACGAGCGCCGCAAGCTCATCAGCGACCAGGCTTCGCTCGAGTTTCGTCCGGGATCGGTCGAGGGCTTCGGGTCGGTGGTGCAGCTGCGCCGCGAGGAAGGCCGGCGGCGTGCCGCGGGTGCGGGCGAGCCGACCGTCGCCCGCACCGGCGAGATGCGGGGCGACACCGTGCATTTCGACATTATCGATCAGGCCGGCAACATGGTCTCCGCCACGCCGTCCGGGGGCTGGCTGCAATCCTCGCCGGTTATCCCCGAGCTCGGATTTTGCCTCGGCACCCGGGCGCAGATGTTCTGGCTGGAGGAAGGCCATCCCGCCGCACTGGCGCCCGGGAAGCGCCCGCGCACCACGCTCTCGCCCACGCTCGCGCTGCGCGATGGGGCGCCCTATCTGGCGTGGGGCACGCCCGGCGGCGACCAGCAGGATCAATGGGCGACGCAGATGTTCCTGCGCCACGCCGATTGCGGAATGAACTTGCAGGAGGCCATTGATGCTCCCGCTTGGCATTCCGAGCACTTCCCGATCTCGTTCTGGCCGCGCACTGCCCGCCCCGGTGCCCTTGTCGTCGAAGCCCGGCTTCCCAAGCCGACGGTGCAGGAGCTCGAGCGCCGAGGTCACCTCGTCGAGGTCGACGCCGACTGGTGTGAAGGCCGGCTCACCGCCGCCTCGCGTGAGGGCCGCAAGCGGCGTGCCGCGGCGAACCCACGCGGAATGCAGGGATATGCTGCCGGGAGGTGAGTGCGCGTACCAGGCCAATGGCTCGCGCTGGCGCGCCGGCGCAGCTTTGCCCTCCACACGAGAAGCGAGCCGATCATGATGCGCCGAGCGGCCTCGACGCAGCATACGCGCATCATCACGAGAGCTTGCGACCGTAACATGCCGCTGCGCCGACGCGTACTGATCGGCCTTGGTTCCGTTGCTCTGGCCATATCGATTTGCGCCAGCCGGGGTGTTGCGCAGGAATCCAGGCTGGCCCGCATCATTGTGCCGTTCGCCCCCGGGGCGGCCGTGGATGTGGTCGGGCGCATGCTTGCGGGTGCGCTTTCCGCCCAGTGGGGCAGGACGGTGATCGTGGAGAACCGTCCGGGCGGCCGCACGCTCATCGCCGCCGAGGCGGTGGCGCACAGCGAGCCTGACGGCGACACCTTGCTGTTGTGTCTCGATGATACCTTCACCATCGTTCCGCATCTTTCGAAACATGCGCCGCTCGATCCGAACAAGGAGCTGGTGCCGATCAATCTTGTGGGCACCATCACCATGGCCATGGTCGTCAATCCATCATTGCCCGTAGATTCCCTTCCGGCGCTGGTTGCCTACGCGCGCACCAACCCGAGCGCCGTGAGCTACGGCTCCTCCGGCTCGGGAAGCTTGTCTCATCTCGCAATGGAGATGCTCAAGGCGCAGGCCAGGATCAACATGGTTCACGTGCCTTACCGGGGTCTTGCCCCAGCCACGACGGCCGTCATCGCAGGCGAGGTGCAGACCGCGATTCTCGGCTTCGGTTCCTCGCGCAACATGATCGACTCGGGACGCCTTCGCCCTATCGCTATCGCCTCGCCGGAACGGGTGTCTGCGCTGCCGAATGTCCCCACCACCGCCGAAGTCGGCTATGGGCGCGTCGATGCTACCTCCCGGCTGACGCTCGCGGGACCGGCGAGGATGTCCTCCGAAATGGTCGAGCGGGTCAATGCGACGGTCTCAGGCGTGCTCAACAGCCCGGACATGCGCGCGCAGATCGCAGCGCGTGATATCGTTGTCACCAACATGGGACCAAAGCCCTTTGCGCAGGAAATCGAAAAGCTCTCCCGCCTCAAAGCCGAAGCCGTGCGGATCTCGGGCGCCACGGCGGAGTAAGTGTCGTGCGGGCAGCCCGCGTGCTCGCGCGCAAGCATGAACCCGGAAAGGGCCTCGATGCGATTACGCGGTCGCGTGGCGCTGGTGACCGGTTGCGGGCCGAATATCAACGCGGGCATCGCCTACGGTCTGGCCGAGGAAGGCGCCAAGCTCGTCTGCGTGGACCGGCTGACGGACTACGCGGAGGCGTGTGCGCGCGCGCTCCGCAATCGCGGAGCGGAAGCAGTGGGCCTGACGTGTGACGTCACGCGGGAGGACGAGGTCCGCTCCGCGGTCGTCCAGGCCGAGGCAGCGCTCGGGCCGATCGATGTGCTGGTCAATGGCGCGGCCCTGCAAATCCGCAAAGGCCTGCTCGATGTATCGCCGGACGAATTCCAGCGCCAACTGGACGTGAGCCTTGGCGGCGCACTGTTGTGCACCAAGCACGCAGCCCGTTCCATGATCGAGCACAGGCGCCGCGGCAGCATCATCAACGTCGGGTCGACCGAGGGGCATCAGGGCAATATCGGCAACATCGGTTATGGGACGGCGAAGGCGGGTTTGCTGCACTTCACCCGTTGCGCCGCGATGGAGCTCGCCGAGTTCGGCATTCGCGTGAACAGCCTGTCGCCCACCGGCACGGATCCGGCGGAAGGTCTTGAGCGCGCCGCGGCGTGGGGCGTGACGTGGAAGCCGGACCTGCAAGAGTCTGCGCGCGCCGATATGAGCTCCGGGGATCAGGGGATTCCGCTCGGGCGAAGACCCGGACCGCGGCATTACGCGCGCGGGGTGGTGTTCCTGGCCTCGGATGATGCGGAGATGATCACCGGCATTGATCTGCGCGTGGATGGCGGGGCAGTCAGCCGCTACTGGCGCTGGAGTCCAGGCACAAAAATTCTTCCGGCGGATTGACCGTGATCGACGCGTAGGCGGCGTTTCATGTTTGGGCCGATGATTTGTTGGCAGGCGTGTGGGCTCCCCATCCGCGCCAACTTAAGGCGATTATCATACTCTCGGTCGTCATCGTCCGCGTATGCGGACGATCCAGTAACCTTTGAACGTCCGGTTTGGTACGCCTTCGCCTCAATCTGCCGCGGCGTGATTACTGGATGCCCCGCATGAAGCAGCATGAAGCGGGGCATGACAACCGAGAGGTTAAGCACTGATGCCCAAGTTAGCGCGCATGGGTGGGCTTCCTCTCCTTGGGGCGAGGGAGCACACCGGTTATGGTGTCGTCACGGCATCCAACAACAACCGATCATGTTCCTGTATCAGCGAATTTCAGCCCCGAAGCAACATGTGTGCAGCGAACAAACCGCTCTTGCCGACCATGTCTGCACGCGGCGAGACCCGACATGAGAGCGCTCAAGAGTGATTCGGGATTTGACCCCAAGCGGTCATACCAGAAGACCAGGGGATTTAACCCTTTACTGCCTCTGCGCAGCCAACTCCGATTCCAAGATCGGCTTCCAGCGAGCAACTTCGCTCCGAATGAAAGGCCCAAGCCAGGAAGGTGTGCGCTTTTCCGGCGGAGCGATGTCGATCCCGAGAGAGGCAAAACGCTGTTGCGTGTCCTGTTCGTCGAGCGCGTTCGAGAGCGCTTGGTTCACCTTCTTTACGATTGTGTCAGATGTGCCTCTCGGAAATTGGAATGCCGACCACGCGCCAAGCGTGAAGGCCGGTAACCCAGCCTCGGCGGCAGTCGGGAGAAGAGGCATCATTGCTGAACGCGCTTCGCTGGTAATAGCATAGGCTTTGAGCGTCCCTGCGCTCACATACTCGACCGTGAGCGGAGCCTGGTTGCAGCTATAATCGACTTGGCCGGCGAGCAGAGCCTGAGTGGAATCGGACAATCCGCGGAACGGCACGCCTAGCGTGCGAACACCGACTAACCGCTGAAGATAGGTGCAGAAAATGTGGCTGATCGACCCAATGCCCGCATGAGCCAACGTCACCGTTTTCTGGTTCGAGCGCAGATGCGCAATGAGTTCTTGCAGTGTGTTCGGTGGAAAGTCCTTGCGGGCCACCACAGTGACCGGCGTTGAGCCGATGAAACCAATGCTCTCGAAACTGTCGGCAGGATCGTATCCGAGATTCGGATAAAGGGCCGCGGCGCCGGCATGCGTCCCCGTCGAGGCAATGACGATAGTGTAGCCGTCAGGCGCCGCCTTAGCGGCACGCGTAATACCAGTCGTACCGCCGGCCCCTGTTACATTTTCTACGACCACCTGTTGACCCAATGCCCTCGACACTCTCGGCGCGAGAATCCTGCTGATCGTGTCGACCGGGCTGCCCGCCGTGAATGGCACAATGATAGTAATATAGCGACTGGGATAGCCCTGCGCGTCTGCCATGCGGATGTACGTTAGGGTGGCGAAAGCGACCGCTACAAACTCCTTTTTCACAGCACATCTCCCGCCGCGCTGGGCGCTTCGTCCAGCGGTAAGAAAACCAATACCGCGGCTACCGAATGTGTGATATTTTGGCCCGAGTTGCTCCCTTGTGGGAGAGTTAAATGATGCACCGTAATTTCATCAAGCTCCTGGCTGGTGTAGCGATAACTTGGCCGTTCGTCGCTCACGCGCAACAAATAAGCAAGATTCCCAGGGTGGGTGTTCTATGGCACGCGGGTAGCGTGGAGGAGGAAGGACCAAATTTCAAGGCGTTCATTGAGGGTTTCAATGCCCTTGGCTACGTCGATCAGAAGAACATCAGCTTGGAGCATCGATTCCCCAATGAAATTCCCGACCGATTTAAGACCATGGCAGACGAACTCGTAGCTTCGAAGGTTGACGTGTTAGTCAGCGTTGGCGCCACGGCGGCGCCCTACGTAAAGAACGCAACCACAACAATCCCAGTAGTTTTTTCTGTCGTTTCTGATCCAATCGCTGCGAAATTGGTCGATAGCCTCGCTCATCCGGGTAGCAATGTCACCGGACTTACATACTTTGCCGAAGAGCTGGCCGCAAAACGTTTGCAGTTTCTCAAAGATGGCATCCCGGGACTGTCTCGCGTGGGATTGCTTGTCAACCCGAATACTTATCTCGCACGTCCCTACATAGAAGAGTCACAGGCTGCAGCCGCCAAGCTTGGATTGGTTCTTCAGGCCTTTGAAGCGCGCTCACTGAACGAATTGGAGCCAGCATTTGACACGATATCAGGGACCGGCATGCGGTAAGTATTATACCTGAGGGAGTGTTCTATCAGGGGCGGGCACTTATCCCAAAGTTGGCCCTTGCGCGTCGTCTTGCGACATGCGTCTGGTCCAGGGAGACCTTGGAACCAGGCGCGCTTATGTCTTACGGCCCCGACTTGCTTACAATCCTCCGCCGCACCGCTATTTATGTCGACAAGATATTGAAAGGCGCTAAGCCTGGCGACCTTCCCGTCGAGCAACCTACCAGACTTCAGCTCTTTATAAATTTGCGAACAGCCAAGGCGCTCGGCCTCGAACTGCCAGCAACACTGCTCTCGAACGCAGACGATCTGATCGAATAACCGCTAATGGCACATTGCAGACCAGAGCCAACGCGGGGGTATGTCCGCAGCCGGCGAAAGCTGACGATGCGCGACTTGAAGCGACCTAAATCAACCGGCTGAAGCTGGATCGGAGCACAGTGAGATCCGCGTTACGTCACGGGAGCCAACAAACAATCGCGTTCGACAGCAAAGACTCGCGCCTCCAACGTCGGCATCCGAGACTCGCAGCCGCCGCGGCGCCTGTCACGGCCGATAAACGGCGATCACCTTGTTCGAATTCATGATGTTGGTCTCGACGAAGGCGGCGTAATCCGGCCTGCGTCCGAGCTCGGCCATGGCACCGATCAGGCAGAACCAGTTCAGCAGCTCATGCTGGCCGCTGTCCTCGATCTGGGCGAGCGTGGTGGAGCGCCAGGTCCCATGGTCGCCGGCCTTGAGCGCCTCAAACAGCGTCCGATCGGCGACCGTATCCGGGTACAGGAACGAATGCTTGCGCGTCATGAAGGCATGCGACCAGCTCGATGAAGCGAGCAGCGCCACCCGCCATGGGCTCCCCGCCAGCGCCCGCGCGCAGGCGGCGCCGAGGTCGAAGCAGCGCGCGGGCGACGGCGAGGGCGGGTCGAAGTCCGCTTCCGGAATGGGGTTGGCGAGGCTTTCCATGTAGCCGCGCGCTGCAATGACCCGCCGTCCATAGCAGTTGATCGCGAAGGGCACGACCGGGATGTCGAAGCCGCGCCGGTCCCAATCCAGAAACAGCACGGAATTGGTGAAGGCGTGACCGAGCGGGACGTGCAGCGGACGGTAAGCGTATGCCAGGTCGAAACTCTGCTCGATCAGCGCGCTCGCGAGGTACTTCGCGGCCTGCTTATGCCCGCGGATGTGGAACGCGGTATCCGCGGTCTCGCCCCAGTGGTTCGGCGGCGCGCCCGTCTTCGACCACGGCTTGACGTCCACGGCATCGTAGGCGAGTACGCAGAAGCTCGGGACGATGTCATCCTGGAAGTTTTCGTGCTGGTCGTCGCCCCAGATCAGAACGAAATCCGGTTTGAACTCATCGAGGGCCGCGCGCACCTTCCTGATCTCCGCGACCACCTCTTCGCTGTGCCGGCGAGCGAAGGAGGCGCCTTCGTCGTCGCCCCATTCGCGCCGCATGATCTCGGGCCAGCCGGCCGGCGTCCGATAGCGCTCCGGCAGCCCGGGATCCTGGAGCAGACGCTGCAGCGAGACCGGTCTTGGTACGCGGCCGGTGAGAGCCGGATAGTGGGTGATGCCGAGGCCGAGAATTTCGCTCATGACGGCTCTGTGTCCATCTCAACCCAGGAATGGGGGACCGGCGCTTGTCACAGAATGATGCTGACCGCGCCGTGATCGCTCAGGCGCTCGAGCTCGAGCTCCGCGCGGCGATGGCGAATGCGGAACCCGTTGTTGTTGTCGCGCACGAGCGTGTAACGATAAATCCCGACGTAGGGAGCCATCGCCTCGGCCCGCGACCGATACACCACGAACGACGCCTCGACGGCGACCTCGTGCGCCTCGACGCGCGTGAGGCGGACGTTGCTGATCAGGCGCCGCGTGCGCGACGATGGATACTCCCGGTGTGCGTAACGGCTCTTCAGGCGAGCGACCCGTCCACGCAAGCGCCTGGCGTCGTCATCGATGAGCATCAGGTCGCGCCGCGGATCTCCGTTCGGCAGGTCGGTGGCAGGCACGACGTAGCGGGCGTCCTCGGTGAAGAGCGCCAACCACTCGTCCAGGCGCCAATTGTCGAGATGTGCCGCCTCCTCGAACAGGAAGTGCTCCACCGCGAGGCGCAGGAGGAGGTTTTCCTGCGTCGCCGGGGGCCCCCGAACACCTCCGGTCGCGCTCGTCGCGCGGCTGTCTTCCGTATCTGTTTTAGCGGCGGGACGCATCAGCTCGCCCTCTGCGCCGGCGCCGGTGGTCGCGCAACCGGCAAATCGGTGACTCGCTCGGCGCCCGCGCGTCCCTGGATCATCGCATGCCACTGTCGCCAGAAGCCGCGCGCGGTCAACTCGTCGTCCGAGCGCGCCTCGCGCCGCATGCCGCGCGACACGTCGGACCACGCGAGCTCGTGAGCGCGGAAACCGATCTGGCAGGATTCCAGCGCCTCGATATCGTCGGGTGTGCCGAAGCCGCCGGGTCCTTGGAACGTCAAGCTGCCTTCCAGCCGATACTTGGCGAGGCTCTCGCTCTCGCGCCGCGGCACCAGCTCCCATTGGCTGACCTCCATCATGTCGGGGGCGAGCGGCCACCATTGACGCAGCTTGAAGCCGGACTGGGTGTCGTGGAACGCGAGGTTCGGGAAGACAATCAGGAAGCGCGAGTGATCGGCCATGCTGTGACCGCGCGCTTCGCCGTAGCGCTCGGCGAGCTCGTCGCGCAGCTTGATGGTTGCGGCGATCGCCTGCCGGCTCCAGAGCGGGCTTGGGTTTGCGATGGTGCGGCCTTCAGCCCGCGTGAGCATCGCCACGTGTCCATGCCTGAACACCAGGCCGCGCGAATCGTCGATGTTGTTGATCCTGGGGCGGTCGAGGCCAGCCTGTCTGCGCAAGTTGGCATTATAGTCTGCGAAAGTCTTGTGCGTGGTGTGGAAATGGTAATTGTCGGCGCTGTTCTCGAGGAGCAGCTTCCAGTTCGCACGGATATTGTACTTCGCGGTTCCCTTGATGATCTCCCATCCGCCGAGGATCTCCGCCGAATCCATGGTCAGGTCGATCAGCTCGCGCGCCTCGCCGAGGAAGTCCGCAAGCGAGGATGCGTCCGATCCGAAATTGGCGAAATACATTCCGCGATAGCTGTCGACGAGCGGCGGTTCGATCAAAGCGCGTCCGGTTTTACCGAAGTCCTCGACATATCCCGATGGATCGGGCACGCCGACGAGCCTGCCGCAATCGTCATACGACCAACCATGATAGAAGCACACGAACGAGCCGGCATTGCCGCTGTCCTGGCGGCACACCAGCGCACCGCGATGCAGGCATGAATTGATGAAGATGCGCACCTTGCCGTCGCGGCCGTGGATCATGAACAGCGGCCGGCCGGCCACCATGCGGCGGCAGAAGTCGCCTGGTCGCGGGACTTCGGATGCGTGACCGACATAGAGCCAGGAGCGGTTGAAGATGCGTTCCTGCTCGAGCGTGAAGATCTCCGATGACGTCATGACCGAACGATGCACACGGAAGCTGCCGCCTTCCACATCCTCGATCACGAGCTCACATAGATCCATCGGACAACCGTTCACGGTGAGGGAGAGAGCATATCGCGGCGCCGGGGCGTCAACAAATGCAAAGCTTCTACCCATTGATAATCCAGGGTTATCATTGGGCGGAAGCTTTGTATTTGCCGGCAGCGCCCCTCCGGCCGATACTGGCCCCGCAAGAGCGGTTTCGCGGACAGGCACGTCAATGTCGCGCAAGATCCGCGGCGAAGACCCGGGACGTCACCGTTTCAGCTTTGCGCAAATCCAAGTGGAGGGATGGCGAATGCCGCAGAAATATCGGAAGAGCGAGGCGAAGGATTGGGCGCGGCAGAACTGGCACGGGCTCTGCAATGTCATCATCCCGAGCTACAGCTCCGATCTGAAACGCCTGAACGAGGCGGGCATTCGTCACGACGTGCGACGCAACATCGAGCTCGGCTTCTGGGGCGCACTCCTGGTGTCGGAGGCCGCGACCACCGAAGAGGAATACATCGAGTTCATGGAGATTGCCGTCGATGAGGCCAAGGGCAAGCACAATTTCCTCTTCCACGGCTGCTTTGATACCGTCGAGGATGTCGTGCGGCTCGCGCAGGAGGCGGAAAGAGTAGGCCTTGACGGGGTGCTGCTCGGCCACCCGCCGTCGTTCTATCCGCAGAGCGAGAAGGAGATCTACGACTACACAGACTACGTCTGCGGCCGCACCAATCTCGCCGTAGTGGGCTTTGCCCAGCCGCACTGGAACTTTCAACGGCTGCATCCGAGCGGCTACCCGCCGAAGGTGATGGTCGAGGCCGCAAAGCTGGAAAACCTGGTGGCCTGCAAGTTCGAAGTGGGCGGGATCGCCGGCCACTACGACTTCTGGCTTGCGATCAGGAATCTGAACGTCCTCTACTCGGACCCGATGGAAGCCAATTTCCCGGTCTCGGTGGAGCTGTTCGGGCAGCAATGGTCCGGCACCAGCGGGTACGAGATTTTTGGGGGCGAGTCGCCGCGGCTGTTCAAGCTCCTGCGCGCGGGCAAGCACGACGAGGCGATGCAGCTCTATTGGCGCATTGATCCGGTCCGGCAAATGCGCGCGCTGCTTTCCGTCTACATGCAGGGCGCGCACTTCATCAATCGTTCGCTCTGGAAATACTGGGCCTGGCTCCACGGGTACAACGGCGGGCCGATGCGCCAGCCGGTGAACAAGGTCAGCGACGCTCAGATGCGGCAATCGCGCGAAGCGATGCTGCGCGCGGGCTTCAAGCTCGAGGACGAGCGCTTTGCCGATTTCTTCGTCGGTCGGCATCCGAACTGATCATGGTCCTGGTCCTGCGCCATGACGACGTGCGGGCGTGCGTCACCATGCGCGATGCGCTCGAAGCCATGGAGCTCGGCTTCCGGGAGGAGGGCGAGGGCGGCGTGCAGCAGCCGCAGCGCACCAACATCCCCATCGACCAGCCCCGGGGCTTTCTGCGGCTCGGGCCCTGCGTGATGGGAAAGTCGCGCTGGATGGGATTCAAGGCGATGAACCTCGCCGAAGGCTCGGGCGTGCGCTACCAGGTGCATCTCTATTCCATGGACGACGGGGCGCTGCGTGCCATCTTGGACGCGCAACTCCTGACGACGCTTCGCACCGGCGCGACCAGCGGCGTGGCGACCCGGCGGCTGGCCCGCAAGGGGCCGGGCATCGTGGCGGTCATCGGCTCGGGGCGCGAAGCGTTCATGCAGCTCGAAGCGATGCGCATGGTGGGCGCGGTCGGATCGGCGAGAGTCTTCAGCCCTACATCGGCCAACCGCGGGAGCTTTGCAGCCTATTTCCGCGACACGCTGGGGATGGACATCGTCAGCGCGGACAGCGTCGAAGCGGCGGTCGACGGCGCGGATGTGGTGGTGGCGGCGGTCGCCTCGTCGCAGCCCGTGCTGATGGGCCGCTGCCTGCGGCCTGGAATGCACATCAATTCGGTCGGCACCGCGCGGCCGACGCTGCGGGAAATCGATGAGGAAGTGCTTCGGCGCAGCGACATCATCGCCGTCGATACCCGCCAGGGAGTGTTCAGCGAAGCAGGCGACTGCGTCGTTGCCAAGAGTTGGTTGCAGCCGGAGCAAGCCTGCACGCTCGCCGATCTGGTCTGCGGCCGCGTGCCCGGCCGCAGCTCCGATGATCAGATCACGTTGTTCAAATCGGTCGGCACTGCGGTGCAGGACATCGCACTCGCGGTGAAGATCTACGAGAACGCCTTGGCGATGGGCCTCGGAGAGAAATTGGTCGGATTTCCGATCATCGCCGACAAGTCGCCGCCGCGCATTCGACATTAGCGCAGCCGTTACAAAGGCCGCGCTCAGCCCCGCGTGAGGGATCAGCTTGGACGTAACAGCATGAAAGTCGCAGCGGTCAGGGAGCTTCCGGCTCGCTGGTACGTGCTGCGAGGCAGAGCCTTCAAATGCTCGCTCGTCTGCTCGTGATGGCTTGCCTTGGCGCAACCGATGCCGCGCTCGCGCAAAACTACCCGGCCAAGCCCATGAGGATGATCGTTCCTTATCCCGCCGGCGGAGGCACCGACATTGCTGCACGCGACGAGCCGCACTGTTGGAAGCGCTGAATCGTACTCCGGTGGTTACGGGCGGGTGCGTCGTTCGAGGTGCGCACCCCGCGTTCTGGTCGGAGCGATTTTGCTGGCGCGCTTCGTTCCTGCGTGCGCTGTGGTGTTCACGCCGCCAGACTTCTTTGCGGCATCTTGAGATTTCGAAATTTCTCGGCCGGTCTGGCGCCTGGTCGAGGCTTTGTCCCGCGTTTCATAGCTAAGCCCTCATATGTTCCGCCGTGCTCTGCGGATCGCCTGATTCAATAGGATCCAGTCGAGAGAAGTTCCGGACGGCGTGATCGAGGACCTCCGGCTGGATGAGGTCTTGGCAGCCCTCCTGTCGAGCCGTCAGGGAGCGCGAAGTGGCCGGTAGATCAGGTTGACTTACGTAAGGAGCAGACGTGCATAAGCCACCCAGTAACGAAGAACATAGCAGACGATGGACGGCGACAAGGTGTTTTGCGACCAGTTGACGGGCTTGATGGATGAAAGAATGACAGAAGGGTACGAAGTACGATTAGAGGTCACTCTCAACGGCGAGGCTGCCTATAAGCTGCTGCTGGAGGCCAAGCGCCGCGGGGTAGAGCCCAATTTACTGGCTAATCACCTGCTTGAATGCATAGCCATGGATGACATGTTCAGGGCAGTGCTCGATGACTGAAATCAGGGTTATAGGCCGATCTCACTGCCGCCCCATGCTCCCCGTTTGTGCCTGCTTACGGTTTCATGACCAGCTTGATGCAGCCGTCTCTCTTGTCCCGGAAAGTATTGTAGAGTTCCGGTCTTTGTTCAAGCGAAGCGCGATGGGTGATCATTTCGATGCGCTCCAGCAGCATCGGCAGATAGCACTGAACAGCCGTCTGCGCCATTTTGAAAGTCAAACCGTGAAACGTGCTTTGAATACTTTTGTTTCAGAGTCGGAATTCAGACTTGGAGAGGCTGCTGGGGCTTCCGTTGAACTCGCGATTGTCAGCAACGGGGGCGCTCGCCGTGCAGGAATAATATCTGGCGGAGGGCGTTGTCGCATCGGAGAATACCGAATGCGCAAGGACAGTCAGCGCGCACGGCGAGCATGGGGAGGGTTTTATAACCGCTGAGGCCGGTTCGGGTCACTGCGACCAGATCGGCAAGATGCTGTGAGTTCTATGCGCCCGCTGCCCACACGTGCTTTTCAGCGAGCCGACCATAGCCGGCGAGGCGCGTTGGCGCCGGGGATTGCGGCAGCTCGTATTTCCCGAGCGCTCGATTCCACGTCACGAGACCCTATGACAGCAGTAACATTATTGTTGGCGTGCTTTGCACGAAGCTGCCGCGGCGCTGCGGCTCTCGCGCAATTGGTCCATGCGCCGGTTGGGCGTGCAACGCCCATTTTGCGGCGGTCGCCCATGTCGGCGCAACCGAGTACTCGGGCGACACGAACGTCGGCCGCCGCCCTCGTGGCCCTCAGGCCCGAGCGGCGACGGTCGAGCATCAGCTAATTCGACTTCAGGCTCGCTGGGTCGGCGCGCTGCGATTGCCCCGCTCGGTCATGAACTGGTCGAACTCTTCCTTGTCCTTGGCCATCCGCAGCCGACGCAGGAACTCGCGGAATTCGCGCTGCTCTTCTTCCAGCCGCTGCAGCGTCTCGGTGCGGTATTCATCGAAGGCACGATTACCGCTCGAAGGCCTCGCCCAATCGCCCTGCCCGAACCGTTCGACCTTCGCGCGCACGCGCTCCATCTTGTCCTGCCAGCCCTCGTAGCTATGTCCGCCCCAGCATCCGATCTTTTTGTTCCAGAGAGTGAATGCGAGGATCGCGAGCCCTACTGGCCACCAGAAAATGAACCCCAGGATCGTCAGCACGATCCATCCCGGATGCAAAGACCAGACGGCTGGTCGGTAGCCGCGATAGTCCAGTTCTTCGCCTCTTGCAGCCGCATAGTTCATGGAGAGGTCTCCGCGTGAATGTTAATTACATTTACATCAGTAATGCCGATCGAACTCCGTGTCAAGGCCGGCCGGCGAGCTGCCGGCGAAAATTCTCCTGCGGCCGGGGCCGGTCGGCTAGGGCCATCACGGCGGCCGGTCCGGCAGACCAAGGCCGCGCAGGTAGACCAGAACTCCTGCCTCGAGCAGTTCCTCCGGCGACATGGGCAGCGTCCGCCGGCCAGCATCGCCCCTGCCAAATAGGGAAGCGATCCCGTGCGACAAGGCCCAGATGTGCAGCGCCATCATCAGTGCGGGCGGCCGGCGCTCCGGCGGCATCTGCGCGATCAACATCTCCGCGGCAGCGCGCAGAACAGCGAAGGCGCGGTCGCTGGACTCTCGCAAATCGCCATTGGCATCGAGCGGAACGCCGGCCTCGAACATCGCGGAATAATATGCCGGCTCGGAGCGGGCGAATTGCAGATAGGCCCGGCCGATCCGCTCGAAGGCGGTGGCCGGATCTGGACGGCCCTCGCCCCATGCGCGCGCAAGCACTTCCCCGAACTGATCGAAACCGCGGCGTGCAACGTCGATGAGCAGATCGTCCCGATCGCGAAAATGCCGATAGGGCGCTGCTGGGCTCACCCCGGCCCAGCGCGCCGCCTCCGCAAAGGTGAAACCCGCCGGTCCCTTTTGGGCGATCAGCTCGAGCGCCGCGCGGATCAGCGCCTCCTTGAGGTTCCCATGGTGATACCCGCGCGGCCCACTCCGATTATCCCTCGACCACCTCATGTGAATGGCCTTTACATCCATGCCATGCTCGCGTCGAGCCCCCCGTCTTTCTAGGAACTGGGACGTGTCGCGGCTTTTCGCAGGAAGCGCCAGAGGACGGGCGGCATCCCGACGATGGTCGAAGCGAGCCCGCGGGCGACAGGCGAGGACAAGCGAGAAAGCAAAGGCTGTAGCAGAATTTCAGCTGGTCGTGTTAATTCCCGGCTTCGGCACCCGATTTCCAGCACGAGGAGCAATGAATGAACAGCAGGCCTGCTTTGATGGCATTACTTGGAGTGATCACGTTGAGCACTCCGCTTCGCGCCGAGGGCACTATGAACGTCCAGATCACGGGAGCCGAAGTTCAGAACTACTGCTATTTTGATGGCGCACCCTATTCTCCCGGTGCGAGTATTTGTGATCCGCTCTATGCCGGTCGGGTTTTGACCTGCCAACCCAAGAACAACAAATTACCTGTGCCCCCAGGCGCGGCAGCCAACACGGCAACGCTCACTTCTCCGGTCGCGGGTTGGTGGGGAACCGATGACCCGAAGTGCACCCGAAAATAGGTTTGCTTCAAACCCCCGACGCATATGCCCATGCGTTGACTTATGTTAATGCCGCGATGTTCCCGAGGCGTACTAATTGACAGTGCAACGCGTCGACGCAAACACCGCGTCGTAGAGCGATGTTTTGCCGGAGGGGAGAGAGCGCCTATGCCGCGGTATTTTTTCCATACCGAGGGAAAATACATGAGCATCGATGCAGAGGGCACCGAGCTTCCTGATCTAAAAGCAGTGCGCGCAGAGGCGATACGAACGGCTGGCGAGATGCTGCGCGACGCTGGGCTTCGTTCGTGCACGGATGATCCGCGCAACGGTAAACCGTGGTGTTTGTGGATCACGGACGGGCCTGGTGGTGCCGGCAAGCCGCGTCTGAGCATTCACGTCCTGTGCAGGATGGTCCTCCCGAGGAGCTGCCACTTCAGCGTCCTGCATGAGAAGACGTCGTCAAGCAGTGGTTCCGGAGCCATAGCGTTGGTTCGCGCCTACGCTGCCCCGCCACCCCTTCGAGGAACCGGCACGTCTGCAGGGCGCCGGGCGTGTGCTCAGAGGCTCCAGCGAAAACCGCAGTTCTTGCACGCGGACGGCGGCTGGTCTGATAGCAGCCGCGCTCGGAAATCGCGATAGGCCGGACCAGTCCAGATCTCCTGCAGCGTCTGCTGGGTGGCGTCGCCCAGGGTGTAGTTTTCATAGCCCCGCTGCGAGAATGGAGCGATGCAGCATGGGAGCGCCCTGCCGTTCGCCGTGAAATACATCACAGTCCAGGGCCGCCGACACATCGACCACGGCGAGCCGCTGTCGCTACGTTTGAGACTTATGCCCGGCTCAGATGCCGCGCCGGATGCGCTGAAGGTCACGCCCAGTGATCGCGCCAGCGAAGCCGCGCGTTCGAGATGCGCGGATTGCTCGCTCGTGAGCTGCTCGTAGAGAGCCTGGTCGGGAGTCGCATGGCCAATCGCGTCCTCCTCGAAGAACACCAGCCGTTGCAAATATATCTCCTTCACGCCGGTTTCGGCAGCGACGCGGACGAAGTCGGGCAGCTCCGCGATGGTCTCACGCAGCCCCGTCAGCCATGCCGAGACGCGCGGCTTATCGTGCCCCTCCCGCTCCTGCAGGTCGCGGAAGGCACGCACATTCTTCAGGATGCGATTGAAGAAGTCCTTGCCCCGGATCGCACGATAGGACTTGGCATTGGACGCATCAAAGGAAACGCGCAGCTCGTCGAGACCCGCTTCGATCAGCGCGCGGCCGTTACGCAGGTTGAGCACGGTACCGTTGGTGTTGAACAGTACGTAAGTGCCACGGTCTTTGAGATGCCGCACCATCCGCGGCAGCTCCTTGACCAGCATGGGCTCTCCCACCCCGTGCAACACTGCGCGCGCAAGGTTTGGAATCTGCTCGACGATGGAGACGAACAGCTCCCAGCTCATGTCTGCCGGAGGCTCGAGCTCCGCATAGGTCCGCGGGCAAGTCGTGCAGAGCAGATTGCAGCGGTTGGTGGTCTCCAGATAAAGGCACACCGGCGCGTGCTCGGGCGCCTCGTCGCGACTATGCACGCTTTCGAAATAACGCCGCGGATCGATGCGGGGTTTTGTTGAGGCCACCGTCGTCACATTGCGACTCCTTCCGGAGCCGGCATGCGAAGCCAGTCTGCCAAACGGAGCTTCTGGATCAGTGTATTCATCAGCTCCGCCGTATGAGCGGCATGGTAAGGTTGGAGCGCGGGATTGAATGACCCGCCAGCAAGTTCTCCGTGCAACACGCTGAGCGCGTCGGCGTCGTCGACGTCGTACCACGGTGCAAGCACATGTACGTCCAGCCCCAGCTCGCGCGCCCGATCGATCGTCTGCTCTGCGACCCGGCTGGTGCTCCAGGCGATATCCTCGAACAGGCGCGAATGCGCCTGCTTGACGCCGAGGAGGTAGTAGCCTCCGTCGACGGCAGGGCCGAGCACGGCGTGATCGCCGGGTTGTGCGAGAAGTTGCGCCGCTTCGACCAGCAGCGCGGTCGGCAAGGTGGGGCTGTCGGAATTGAGCACAATGGCACCCCGATGTCGGCGCTTGAGCAATTCGCGCACCGCGAGCTGCAAGCAGTCCCCGAAGTTGGGCAACCACGCTTCGAACAGAGCTATGTCGGGGTCAATAGCGTCTTGAAAAAAGGCGGTGGTTCCCGGCGGCCCGAAGGCCAGATAGCCCGCAATCGAGATCTCTCGTGCCGCGGCCCGGATATTCTGCGCAATATCCCTGAGAAATGCGGTGTTGAGGGCGGCGGCTTCCTCATAATTCAGGGGCGGTACCAGCCGTGTTTTGGTCCGACCCGCCGCGGACGCCTTGGCCATTACGGCAATACCACACAGCGCCGGCCATGTTGCGGCCGCATCGGGCGAACTGCTCCCGGCCGGCTTGCCGCCGCGATCCGCGTCCTGCACCCGTCCCTCCTGCGCCTCGCGGAGCAACGCCCCTGTGGCGGAGCCACCGCAACCCTGGTTCCAACTGGCTCTACATCCGCTGCCAACTCGATACGAGCGAGAAAGATTGCGCCCGGCAGGGACCAAGCGCCGTTGTTCACGCAGTCGTGATCGAATCAGCGCCGGGTCAGACCGATCAGGATTTTCTCATCCGGCGCGATGACTCTCCCCCTGCGCCAGTCCAGGTCGGGGCGGCAGCGTATTCCTTCGGCATCATGTCGAGAGAGGCCAATTGCCGCCCAAGGATCGCAACGGCTTCGACCGGAACGGCAACCAGGCGGCCTCGCAATCCGAGCACGCCGGTATGGGCGACAATCAGCAGAATTCGTGCCTCCGGCGTGCGCACGACTTGGCGAACGATGCCGATCGTCACGTCATTGTAATCGAGCACACGCAGGCGATGAGATCGCCCACGCGCACCGGCTGCGGAAAGCGATGGCGCATCCGATCGGCCGAGATTCTTCTTCCGCAGCAGCAGCCTGGACCTGATGTTGGGCGAGGACGATCGGTGCCGCTGGGCTGCGCACAGCCCCAGGGCGGCAGCCCAGATCCCAAAACCATGCTCAGCAGTATCCGTGCAATCATCTCGTTTTTCTCACCCGAGCTTCACAGCAACGACACGTGCATGTGTTGCAGGCCCGCTTGTGCGACCGTGAGGGGTTTGGGTACTCTTCCTGACTGACGAGCGTGCGCAGGATAGCATTTGCAATGGCTGCCATTCACGTCAAATCAAATGCTCGGCATGGACTGCGGCTGCACCCGCTGTCAGTGCGGATCATGCATTGGATCAATGCCGGCGCCATGATCATCATGATCATGAGCGGCTGGAAGATCTACAACGACGACGTGATCTTCAGCTGGCTGCGTTTTCCCGATGCAATTACGCTCGGAACATGGGCGCAGCACGGCTTGCAGTGGCACTTCTTCGGGATGTGGATCATTGTGCTCAATGGACTGAGTTATCTGTGCTATGGGCTCATTTCTGGGCGGTTCAGAAGCAGGCTTTTGCCCCTCTCCCTGCGGGAGCTGATCGCCACCATCCGCGACGCGCTGACCTTTCGCCTCAGCCATGACGATCTCACTCACTACAACGCCGTCCAGAAGCTGCTCTATATCGGGATCATGCTGGTCGGCATCCTCGTCGTTCTCTCCGGGCTCTCAATCTGGAAGCCGGTGCAGTTTTCGGAGCTGGCATGGCTGTTCTATGATTTTCAGACTGCACGGCTCGTGCATTTCCTCTGCATGGCGGCGATCGTTCTGTTCCTGATCGTGCACGTTTGTCTCGCCCTGGTGGTCCCGCAATCCCTGCTGGCAATGGTTACCGGCGGACCCATCATCAAGGACAGCGAAGCGCGGCTTGCGCAGCGCCCGTCTGCGGCCGACGCAAACTGAAGGAGATTGCGATGTCAATACGTGCCCCATCGCCGTCGATCTTTCGCCCGAGCAGCGGCATACCCCAAACTTCGCTGCAAGAGCACGAACCCCTGGTCCGCGATATCAATCGTCGCAACTTGCTGCGCGGCACCGTCAGCCTCGGCGCGCTGTCGTTTCTGACCGGCTGCGACGTGAAGGACTCCTCGGCCGTACGCTCGATGTTGCTGGCCGTCTCCGCATGGAACGACCGGGTCCAGGAGTTTATCTTCCGGCCCGGTCACCTTGCGCCGACATTTTCAGAGTCGCAGGTGGTCAAGCCTCCTCGCTTCAACGCCTATTATCCGATCGAGGACGTGAGACCGGTCGATGCAGCGACCTGGCGCCTCGCGCTGGCGGGCCGCATTGCGGACAAGAGACCCTGGCGCGCCGATGAGTTCAATGCGCTCCCGCAGCAGGAGCTCATTATCCGGCATATTTGCGTGGAAGGGTGGGACTATATTGGCCAGTGGTCCGGCGTGAATTTTCGCACTTTTCTCGAGCGTATCGGTGCTGATCTCACTGCCAAATACGTCGCCTTCAAATGCGCCGACGACTACACGGAAAGCCTGGACATGGCGACCGCGCTTCATCCCCAGACGATCCTTGCCACCAAATATGCGCGAGAGTCCATCACCGATCCCTTTGGCTTCCCGCTGCGTCTGCGCACCGCGACCAAGCTCGGCTTCAAGAACCCGAAATGGGTCACAGCAATCGAGGTCACCAACACCTTCCCGAGCACCTACTGGTCGGAGCGCGGGTTTAACTGGTTCAGCGGGATATGACACCCGCGTGATCGTCTTTCAGCAGTAGGAAAGGGGTGGATGTCCGGGCAAGCCCCAGACAGCCCCGGTAGTGACGGTGCAGCCCCCTCATGGCGCAGCTGCAGCCGCGATGGAGCGGTAGATGCGCCATCGCTCCGGTGAGCTTTCGACCAGCTGATAGTGCCCGCTCGCCGCGAAGGGATCGCGCTGCCAAGCGCCATCCTCGGCGGTGAGCACGATCGCGCGGCAACCAAAGCGGAGCGCCAGATCGCGGACATCGTTGGCGCTCCCGGTACCGGCGAAGACCCGGACGAACAATGCGTTGATCTCCTCCCGGCGGCCGCGAGGCAACGGTGCATAAGCAAGCGTCAACTCGCGTCCGGCAAAGCAGGAGCTGCGGTTCGACAAGAGCGCCCATGACAGATTGACGGGCCAGGGCGTCATCTCCGCCAGGAACAATGGATTGTTGCCAATCCGCTCGCCGGGCCCGGCGTGGCGGCGCACCGCCTCCCACATGGCGGGCGTTTGCGCAAATGCGCGGCCGGGCTGGGGAGGGCGCTCGATCGTATTGCCGTAGATAATCAGCACTGCCTCGGACAGCCCGAGCAGCAGACCGCAGACCGCCGCACCGGCAGCGATGCGCGCGCCGCTTGCGATCCAAACAGAAAGCCCCGCGGCCGCAAAGATGATGAGGATCACTGCCGCCGGAAGCACCGCGCGCAAGGCGAGGTCGTTGATCTCGCCAAGGGTGCTGGCCATGAGCCACGAGACGGTCAAGCCAGCGACGGGGAGCGCTGCCATCACCATGGCGTCCCGTTGCCGTTGCGGGTCGAGCTTGCGCGAGGCCAGGAACGTGGCGAGCGCGGCCACGCCCGCGACATAGGTGGCCGGCATCTCCACAGGCAAGAGCACCAGCCAGTACGCGGGGTAATCGAGCAGATACCGGATGGGCTCTGCGAACCAGTCGCCCAGCACCGGGAAATGTCCGATCGCGACCGGCGCGCGGCTGGTGCGTGCTGCCACATCCGCAACTTGGTCAAGTACAAAGGGAGCGGCGAGAACGACGCTCAGCGCAGCCGCGGCCGCAAACCCGAGCGCGAGCGGCCAGCGCTCAAGCGATGGGGCCCGGATGAGCAGAACGAGGCCGGCGGCAAAGGCGGCGAGCAGAAACGTGATCCCGCCGATCCAGGTCGAGCTCTCGAACCCGGCTACTACGACCAACACCAATGGGATGAAAACGGATGCATTTCTCTGCGCGGCCAAGCGTGACATCAGCAATACCGCAATCACCACGGACGATGCGGACATGAGGTGCTGCGGAACCCAAGCCGACTGGTACAGCCAACCGGCGAACCCGGTCGGACGCGCAAGAAGGCCATCGAGCCCTTGAGCGCCCAAAAGAGAACCGAGGAGCAAGCGCAGAGATCCCGTGGCGGCAAACAGCAGCGCCCAGACCGGCGCCAACCTGCGGCCGAACCACAGTGCAAGCCCCATCATCAGGCTCAGCGATGAAAAAGCTGAGAACCAGGTCAGCGCGATATCGGCTTCCCACCCCGTCAAACCCAGCAGGGCCGCCACCTGCGCCGCGCTGAAATACCACAGATAATAGTAGGCCAATCGGCCGGCCTCGCCGAACTCCCCGAAGAACGGGTTTGCGGGTGGTAGTCCAAGCCGGGTTATGGCGTCGATGATCGCGACCTTGGCGTGGTCGTAAATGGGCGACGCGACGACCACGCTTTCTCCCAGATGCTCGGGAGCAACTGCCGCCGCAGGAGCAAGGGCGAGAATCGCCGCGGCCACGTATGCCCATGTTGGAACGGTACCTTCGGGGTCTGGTCCATCGATCTTCTGGAACAGACTCGCAAAGCTCGCGACCCCCGCGACAATCGCAATGCCTGCTGCTGCAGCCGCGGAAAATCCGAATAGGAGGAAGGACGCCAGGGTCGCTGCGCTGTGTATCGCCCATCCCAACGAAGGCGCGAGGGGCAATGCGAGCGCACGAGGAAGGATCCGGCGGCTGATCGATAATCCCAACACCGTCCAGAAGAGCAGCGCGACAACAGCGCCAGCCGCCGCGCTAAACGTCGAGGGCATCGGATGTTGACCAGCAATCCTGCAGGGAAGGAACCCGGTGGCGCGTCATTGGCCGTGCTGCCGTCCCGGTATTCATCAGGCTGGCAGCTCGTTGCGCAGGAGGCGGCCGTAGCCCGGAATGCTGTCGGGCCTCTTGAGCAGGCGCAGCGCCGCCCAAAGGCTTACCGCGTTGTTCGCCAGCACCGGCTTGCCGAGCTCGCGCTCCAGTCGCTCGACCACGTTCATCGCAGGCCAGTTGCCGCCTGGCATGACAATTACATCCGCGTCCGGCCGGTCTGTGCGGCGGCCGAGCTCGTAGGCTTGCTCCGGACCCACTCTGCTGAGCTCGATGGACGCGACGAACCCCGCCACCTCACTGTGAACGACCTTGAAACCGTTCGTCTGCATGAATTCCACCATTGGCTGGTCCATGGTCTTGCTCCACGGTGCACCGATGGCAATGGTGTTGGCGCCGAGCCGCGTGAGGGCGTCCACGAACGCCGTAGCCGCAGTCGTTGCGGGCCTTCCGGAAGCATCTTCCATTCGCTTGATCAACTCGCGGTCATAACCCCTGCCCTTGGCGAGAGTCGGAGCGGTCGCCGCGAACACGATGGCGTCTACCTCGGCATCGGCGAGCTTGCGGCTCTCCGCCTCGAGCTCGAGCACGCAGCGCACCTGCTCTTGCGGAGTGATGTCGCGGTAGGCCACGCGCCCGGTGTGCAGCGAGATGCTCGCAGGCAACGCCGCGGAAAACTCGGGCTCCTGCGTCGTGTTGGAGGAGGGCGTCAACAAGCCCAGCCGATGCGTCTTTTCGACCCGGGTCACGTCGGGTACCAGGTCACTGCGAGCCTTCAAGCCCCGCCGCCTTGATCACGGCGTGGAATTTTTCCGATTCGGCCTTGATGTAGCGCGCGAACTCCTCCGGGCTGGCGCTGCTTACGGCCTTGGAACCCTGGCGTGAGATCGCGTCCTTGACGTCGGGCATGGCCAGCGCGCGCACCATGCCGCTGTGTAATTTGGCGATGATGGGCGGCGGCACGCCGGCCTGGGCGAGCAATCCACTCCAGCCGACCACGACCACACTGGGGTAGCCGAATTCGACCACGGTGGGGGTCTTGGGAAACTGCTCGTCGCGCTCCTCGCCGAACGTGGCGAGCAGATCGAGCTTTCCCGTTTCCACGAGATCCGTCACGCCGGCCGTGGTCGTGAATGCAAGCGCAATCTGTCCGGCGAGCAGGTCCGTAATCGACGGCGTCTGTCCCTTATAGGGAACGTGCGTCATCCGGATGCCGGCCGCGCTCTGCAACAGCTCGCCCATGAGATGGGTCAGATTGCCGATGCCGAACGAGCCGTAATTGAATTCGCCGGGACCCGCCTTCGCGCGTTCAACGAGATCCCTGATCGACTTGATCCCGGAAGCGGGATTGACCACCGCTCCCAGCGGATTGGTAGTAGTCTGGGTGATCGGGGCGAAGTCGCGAAAGGTATCGTAGGGCAGCTTCTTGTAGATGAACGCGTTCGTAGTGACCGCGCTCACCGGAGCATAGACCAGCGTATAGCCGTCGGGCTGCGCCTTGGCAGCGGCTTCCATTCCGACAATGGCGTTGGCGCCGGGGCGGTTCTCCACGATGCCCTGCTGGCCCCAGAGCTCGCCCATCTTCTGGGCGAGAACGCGCGCCTGCAGATCCACGCCGGAGCCTGCCGCTTGCGGCACGATGATGCGAATGGGACGGTTGGGGTAATCGTCGGGCGTCTGGGCCAGGGCGCTGGCGGCAAACGAGAGCATCGCCACGCCCAAGAGCGAGAGGAATAGAACAATTCTCGGCACAGATGCGGGTGGCTCCCTCTCCCCGTTAAGAACGGGGAGAGGGGGCAGACTGAGTGTGTTGCTCACAATGATCCTATCCCGCCGGAACATCTGTCAGCCGCGGACCGCGGCGAGCGGGACGCGGTCGGCCTGACCGCGCGGCGCGGATGCGCGGAGCATGTCCATGAGCTTTCGCACCGAGGGAAGGCTTTCCAGATGGGCGACCGCCTCGATCGTCCCCGCAATCGCGGATGGGCTCAGCACGCCCTCCGCATAGGTGCGGAATTTGCTCTCGATCTCCCCGTAGGAGAGGGGGTTCTCGGCGGAACCGCGGGGATGTTCGCAGCGGGCGGTAAGCTTTGAACCCTCGCTCTCGATCTCGACCGCCGCCTGCACCCCGCTCAGCGCCGGATCGGGACGTATCTCGATCTGCTCGGCCGCGGCGCGCCGCATTTTCGCATCGTCGTAGCGGGCAGGCTCGAACTGCGCGAGCGTGAGCTCCTGGTCGTGGAGGATGATGGCCGCAGTGTAATGGCCGGAAATCAACGCGTCGAACTTGCCCTTGTACTGCGGGAGCTTGCCGTGCAGATCGAATGCCGGCTGGCTCAATGCGACGCGCACTTTTTTCACCTTGGCGGGGTCGATCTGGTGTTGCTCGATGAGATCGAACATCGCGGTATTCATGCCCTGAATCGACGAGGCGGATGGCCACAGGCGCAACGCGATCTGCTCGAGCTCCCAGCGTTTTCCGAGATCGGCGGTGACGGCCTCGGGGCGCCCACCATCGGTATAGACGTTGAAAAGCCCCCCGTCCCGTGCGGTCAAAAACTCGCGCGTGGCGAGAAACTTCTGCTCGGCCAGCAGCGCCGCCATCAAGCCCGAGAGGGCGCCGCGGCACTGGTGAAACTTCACCGTCGGTGTCCCCCACGCTGCAAAGGTCCCGGCGGACTGGCTCCCCGCGAGCCCGAAAGCCTTGGCCATGGTCTCGGTGTCGAAGCGGCGAAGGCGGCCAACCGCGGCGGCTGCGCCGAACGGACCTAGCACTCCGGGGCCGTGCCAGCCCTTGGCGCGGAACGCCGGATAGTCCACGCCGAGTCCGATCCGGGTGGTGACCTCGCACCCGGCTGCAATCGCGACCAGCAGATCGCGTCCCGACAAGCCGTCGCGTTCGGCGATGGCCAGAGCGGGCGGGATCACTTCCGGCGTGACATGGGTCAGTGACGGCCGGTGCACGTCGCACATGGTCACCGCGGTGATGAGATAGCCATTGAGAAGGGTCGCTCCGGCAAGCGACAGCCGGTCGCCGCCAATCACGCTGCTCTCGTCGGATTGCGCCAGCGCCGACGCCAGTGCAGCAAGCTGCTGTGTTTCCTCGCCCCGGTGCCCGGCAACCGCACATGCCAATGCATCGAGCAGGACCTTCTTGCAGTGATCCCGAACCTCTCCGGGAAGGTCCTCGTATGCGAGCGAGGCTGCGAAGCCGGCGAGCACTTCAGTGACGTTTCCCGACATGAGACTACTCCATTTGCAACGGTCGCCGAGGAAGGAGGACACTATATGTATGCCTCCGTGAAGGGTCCGCAGCCATGGTAAATGGAATCGAAAGGCTCGGGCAATCGCCGTCACGAGAGCTCGCGCAGGTAGGCTGAACTTCGCGACGGCAGGTCCCAACCCGGACCTCTTCTTCTTGTCTTCATGGCCTTTGGGGTGGCGGTCCCACCGGTGGCGCTTTTCCGCCTAAATTTTGGGGCACAGCTTCGTGGATTCGAGCGGGTGGATACCTCGCCCGGGCGAATCGAGCTGGCGGGAGTCGGGGGGATTCAGATTTGAAACGGGGCGGCCAGTCAGCCTTCGCTGTTGCACTCACGTGTGGCGGCATGTTCGCAGCTATGCATTGCGCTGCGAGCGAGATCGCGCCAGCGCAACATGGAACACTCAGTCTCAGCGTTGCGGAGGCCTGGGCGAGTACGAAGTTGCACAAGAAGGCTGCAAAGGAAAAGAACGCCGAAAAGCGATCGAATTCCCATAAGACCGCCAAGACCACGGCGTCTGACCGACACAAGGCCCGCAAAGAGGAGCCTAACCAGCCCCCGCCGGAGGCGGTGGAGCAAGCGTCATCCCAGGAAAGCTCCGATCCCGATATCGCGCTGGTCCGGAAAGCAATCGACAGCTTGCGCAGAAGCGGCGCCAGCAAGGCAACCGAGATCGAGGCCAGCATCTCCGATCCCGCTGCGCGCAAGCTGGTCGAATGGATGATCTTGCGCAGCTACAACAGCGGCGCCGGAAGCAGCCGCTACCTTTCCTTCATTGCCGCCAACCCGACCTGGCCGAGCCTCGCAATCTTCCACCGCTACGCGGAGGAGATGCTTTGGCACGAGGACGTGAAACCCGCGCAGGTCTTGCGCTTTTTCAAGGACGCCCCGCCGCAATCCGCCAAAGGCCGGCTTGTCCTCGCACGCGCGCTCATCGCGCAGGGAGACACCGAAGCAGCGGGCGCGCAGGTGCGCGAAGCCTGGCGCAACGACGGGATGTCCGCCGACGTGGAGAGCCAAGTGCTCAAGAGCTATTCCGAGCTCCTGAGCCGCGCCGACCACAAGGCCCGAATGGAAAAAAGACTGTTTGTCGCCGATCACGAAGCTGCAATGCGCGCAGCACATCGGCTCGGGGGCGCCGATCTCGCCATAGCTCGCGCGCACATAGCGCTGAACGGAAAGGGCGGCAACCTCGCCAAGCTGCTCGATGCCGTACCGGCCGAAGCCCACCAGGATCCCGGCTACATCTTCGCGCGCGTGCATCTTCTCCGGCATCAAAACAAGATCCCCGAAGCGGCGCAGGCGATGCTCTCCGCCCCGCACGATGCTGCGCACGTGTACGATCCGGAGGAATGGTGGGTTGAGCGCCGCATCCTGTCGCGCAAGCTCCTCGATAACGGCGATAACCGATCCGCATACTTGGTGGTCCGCGATGCTGCCGAGCCGACAAAAGAGAACTCGCGAGTCGAGCGCCATTTCATGGCGGGGTGGATCGCGCTGCGTTTTCTCAACGACCCCGGCGCAGCGGCCACGCACTTTGCCCGTATCCAGGAGGTGAGTGTCCATCCGACCTCGCTCGCGCGCTCCCATTACTGGCTTGGGCGGACGATGGAAGCTGCGCACCGGTCGCATGAGGCACACGCCGAGTACCAGGCCGCCGCCCGCTGTTCGGCGTCCTATTACGGACAGTTGGCGCGCGCCCGCCTCGGGTTGGGAGCACTCGCGCTGGCGCCGCCGCCCACTGCGCACGTCAGCGGGCAACGCAGGGAGCTCGTGCGCGCGGCGGAGATTCTCTACGCTCTCAACGAGCGCTCGCTGATCATCCCGCTCATGGCCGATATCGGTGATAAGGTCGACGACATCGGCGTGCTCTCGGCAGTTGGTGAACTGGCCGAGCGTTACCATGACGCGCGCGGGATGCTGCAGCTTGGCAAGGCTGCCCTGGCCCGCGGTCTGCCGCTTGACCATTACGCATTTCCGACGGTTGGGGTACCTCAGTATTCACCCATCGGGCCGGGCATCGACCGCGCGCTCGTGTTTGCCATCATTCGCCAGGAGAGCGCATTCAACCCGGCCGATTGGTCGGCTGCCCAAGCGATGGGCCTGATGCAGGTCACGCCGTCTGCCGGTCGGGATACGTGCAAACGCTTCGGCTGCAAGTACGACGTCAAGCGCTTGAAGAACGACAGCCCTTATAATCTGCAAGTTGGCGCTGCCGAGCTTGGCGGCGTCATCCAGGAGTATGGCGGGAACTACATCCTGGCGTTTGCTGCCTACAATGCCGGCCGCGGGCGCGTGCAGGAGTGGATCGCAAGCCACGGCGATCCGCGTGACTCCAAGGTCGATCCCGTCGATTGGGTCGAGCGCATCCCATTCATGGAAACGCGTAACTACGTGCAGCGCGTGATGGAAAACGTGCAGGTCTATCGCACACGTTTCGGCGCGAACGCACCGCTGACCATCCAGACCGACCTGCGCGGCTTCGCTGCCGCTAACTGAATATCGACGGATCGGTCTTTTCATGAAACCAATCCGATCGTGTGGATGGAAACCCACAGGCCTCATCCTGGTGCGCCGTCTCGAAGGATGGCCGCTGGCTCGGTTGCTTGTGGTCGTCCTTCGCTCCTCAGGACGAGGCTGCCTGGTGCGTCGAGATGATTCGGAGATTCGGACCTCGCAAACGCAGTCCTAATTTTGCTGGCCTACAGTAGCCTTTGCGAGCGGAATCCAGCGTGCCGCTTCCGACAGAATGAATGCCTTGAAATCTTCGGTTTTCATGCCGCTCGGTATTGCCGTCTGTTTTGCGTAGAACGCCTGCACTTCGGGGTCAGCGAGAGCAGTCCGCACGAGGGCATTCAGCTTTTCGATGGTTACGCGCGGCGTCTTTCCCGGCGCGAACAGGGAATACGCGTTGTCGGCGATCACGCCAGGGTACCCCTGCTCGACCGTGGTCGGGACATTCGGAAGTTGAGGAATTCGCTCTGCTGTCGCAATTGCGAGCGGAACCAGCTTCCCAGCTTTGATGTGCTCAACGAAAAAAGACGCATCGGAGAACATCAGATCGACGTGCCCGGCAACGAGGTCATTTATGGCTGGGGGAGCGCCCTTATAGGGAACGTGAAAAATGTCGATCCGGGCCTCGCGCTTTAAGAGTTCGGCGGCCAAATGGGCGAGCGTACCGGTGCCGGAGGAGCCGATATTCACCTTCCCCGGGTTCCCGGTTGCGTAGGCAATCAGCTCGGCAAGCGTGTGTACGCGAAGATTTGGATTCGCCACCAGAAGTGCGGGCACCTTCGCCATCGAGGTGATCGGCGACACGTCCTTTAGCGGATCGAACGGCCGCGGCTCTGCAAGGCTGGGCGGAACCAGCAACGAGACGACGCTTGTCGAGAGGAGCGTGTAACCGTCGGGGACTGCATCGATGACGGTGCGCGTCCCGATGATACCGCTGGCACCAGGCTTGGGCTCGATAATTACGGGCTGGCCCATGGCATTGCTGATCTGATGTGCGACTACGCGCGCGAACAGATCAGCTGATCCTCCGGCGGGGAACGGAGCAACGATTTCGATGCGCCGGGACGGGAATTCCTGCGCATTTGCGCGGAGGAAGAGCGGCTCGCCCACCCATGCGCTGCATGCGGCGGCCAGGGTAAGCGCCTTGCGCCAGTGTCGCTTTCCGTGACCGTGCAAGCGAGCCGGTCGCACCGCAATATTTATGTTCATTCGGCGGCGGTTTGCGCGGGCCGCTGGTAGTCCTTCACCTGCTGCTCGAGATGGAACAGTCGAATGGCATTGTCCGCGAGGATGTTTCTTCGGTCGGCTTCGGAGAGCTTTGCATCGTCGACGACTTTCATGCGCAGCTTGTGCAGGCTCATGGGGACGCTGATCCATCGCCATGTCGCCGACCAATCGGTGCCGAACAGGATACGTTCGGAACCGATCTTGTCGACTGCAAATCGCAGATGCTCCGGGCTCGTGCCGACCACGTCGAGATAGATGTTCACGTTGCGCATGGCCACGGTCATCGCGCTGTCAAAATACCGGCCGATGCTCCGCCCCATCTTTGTGAGGATTATCGGAACGGTGGGGTGTCGCAATGCGACCTCATCCGCCCACAACGGATCTCCGTAGAACAACCCCCCTGGAAACTGCGACCAGGCCGTCGGGAATTGAATCGGCACACGATATTTCGCCACGGCATTCATCAGCCCGTCGAGATGCTTTGCTATCTTCTCGGGGTGGATCTCGTCAGTGAGCGAGCGGATGAATATCTCGCCGACCCCCTTCATTTCGAGTTTGCTTAAGCAACGTTCGATCTCCTCGGGGGCTTGCTCGCGGGATGCGCCCGGATCGTCGTGGTACCCCGCCGCCTCTTGATCGTGCCCGACGCGGGCAAGCGCGAGCAGTCGGTCGGGATGCCGCTTCGCGGCAGCAGCGACAAGGTCGTTGGATACAAAACCTGGCCGCGCCTGAACGAGGGCAAGCGAGACGCCATTCTTGTCCATGTCGGCAACAAGCGCATCCGAGTTGTCGACCGGCCCCTCCGTCAGGCTGCAATTGTAAAGGTCAGGGTACCGCGTCCGGAACGCAATGAGGTCTTCCGTGGTTCGTATGTGTTTGCTCAAGTCCGCAAATGAGGGAAAGCTGCAGACATGCACATGGGTGTCGATAATCATGGTTGATCTCCTCCAATAGGCACGCGCGCGATGCAGTCGCGGCGGGTCATTCGATGACCTCCTATTCGATCACCTCGTCGGCGCGCGCAAGCAGTATCGGCGGCACTTCAATTCCAATCGCCTTAGCAGCTTTGGCGTTGATCACCAGTTCAAATTTGGTTGGTTGCTGAATGGGCAGGTCGGCTGGTTTCGCCCCCTTAAGTATTTTGTCCACGTACTCTATCGCACGTCCCGCCATCTCATCGGTATTTGGCCCGAAGGAGATAAGTCCGCCTGCACGCGCCCAAGCCCCCCAACCACCAGCCAAGGGGAGTCGGTTCGTTTTCGCAAAATCGACAATGCGAGGGATGTTCAACACCGTATGCCGCGACGATACAACGTAAAGAGCGTCGGCTCGGGCATCGCTCACCGCGCGCAACGCACTTTCAAGATTGCCGGACCCCCGCATTTCCACGGGCTGCAGTTGGATGTTGAGAGATTGGGCGGCCCGCTGGGCTTCTGGCAGTTCGTTATCAGGATGCTCGGGATTCCATAGGAACGCAGTGCGCTGCACGCGCGGTGCGACTTCCTTGAGGAGCTCCAGCCGTTTCGAGGCTGTATCGTCCAGCAAGAGCGTGACGCCGGTCGCATTGCGGGCGGGGCGAGCAAGGCTCGCGGCGAGCCCAAGTTGGACTGGGTCGGCGCTGCTGATGAATACAATGGGCGTTGTCGAGGTCGCTTTGCCGGCATGAGGAGCCACATCGCCGCCCAACGCGAGCACCACATCCGGCTTCTCGGCTATGAGCTCAGCGGCCAGATCCGGCAGCCGCTCGTACTTGCCGTCCGCGTAGCGGTAGATCACGATCAGGTTCTGCCCCTCGACATAGCCCAGCTCGCGCAGACGGATATGAACGGCCTTCATCTGGGGATCGCCTTGGGGAGTGCTGAACAGTAACACTCCTAATCGCGCCATCTTTGAACGCTGCTGCGCGCGCGCGGCGAACGGCCAGGCCACTGCTGTACCGCCGAGCAGCGTGATGAGCTCGCGTCGTTTCAATTGATCGGATTGCATTTGGTCCCCACGATTTGCCGGTTGTCCTCCTGGTCCTCGACCACCAAAATTCGCTTCCTCATGCCGGTCTCGCCTGCTCTCCGACTTTGACGGGAAGCGTGAATGCGAAGGTCGAGCCATTACCAGGGCTGGACTCCACCCAAATGCGGCCGCCATGCATTTCGATGATCCGCTTCGAGATCGCAAGGCCGAGCCCGGTGCCGCCCTTTTTCTTAGTGATTGAATTGTCGGCTTGTTGGAACTCCTGAAACAGCTTGGCCTGGTCGGCTGTGGAAATGCCCGGGCCGGTATCGCGCACCGCAACATTGAACGACCCGTTGACCGAGGAGCCTTTGATCGACACCTCCCCGGCATCGGTGAATTTGATCGCATTGCCGACGAGGTTGAGCAGGACCTGGGCGAGGCGGCGCTCGTCGCCGCGGCCCTGCGGTAG
>Ga0209331_1000032_pt1 | contig 40922 bp, 28 predicted proteins | sample JacPinW_OM3H0_M3_FD_187971 | JGI IMG/M metagenome (GOLD analysis project Ga0209331, IMG submission 187971) | Forest soil microbial communities from Algoma, Ontario, Canada - Jack Pine, Ontario site 1_JW_OM3H0_M3 (SPAdes) (version 2) | ecosystem: Environmental > Terrestrial > Soil > Boreal...
CAGGAGCGGTCGTGAGCAGATGCAGCAAATGACTTGCGCAAATGCGCGGCTATTCGATCACCTCATCGGCGCGGGCGAGCAGCGTCGGCGGAACCGTCAAGCCCAGCACCTTGGCCGCCGTCAGCTTGATCACTAGCGATGGTCAGGCATTGGACCTCCAGAAATCGCGAATTACGAAGGCGAGAAGGCCAGTGAGTCCAGCGGCGGCAATAACGGTTGCAGCCCACCCCCCATTGTTCCAGCTAAATCTGGTAGCGTACCCGCCTAGCAGAAAAGCCAACCATGCTACGAGGAGGACGTACAATGTTCTACGTCCAGCCGATATGCGTTGTTGATTATCCATACTACGAATATGCCCGTCCCAGCCTCCGATTCCCAGGGGTAGTCAAGGCCCGTAAAATTCAAACCGACCCACTACCCGCGCGCGCCGCGAGCGGCCACACCCCGCCGCGCCACCGAGGAGCGTGATGACCTCGCGCCTCTTCAACCGTTCGAAATGCATCCGCTTGCCCCTAGCCATACTAGCAGCGGATTGGCGAGCATCAAGTCAGGGGCTCGCTGCACTGCGGGATTTCGGCCCGGCTGACCGCCGCTTCGGATCAATAGTTCGCATTACCGCGCCGCAACATCGCTGTCTGCTTCACCCCAGTTAGCGGAATCAATTCGCTCAGTTAAGCACTTCCGAGTCGTGCCATGTATGAGGGTCTCGCTTGCGGCCGAAGTCGCTTTAACAAGGCGAGGCTGGTTCTCGAAGATTGCTTTGACCAGTTGGTAGACCAAATCCTCCCGCAGATCGTCCCGGCCAATCGCAAAAGTGTACATTCCGACCGAGGTATAAGTTTTGTTGAGCGACGAATAAACGCCGCTACCGATCTGTGAGATCGTAAATTCCGGCATCGCCTTGCGGATTGTTTCAATCTCCTCTGGAGTCAGGCTGGCAAACACCATCGGTTCCTGAGCTTCCACTTTCTTCACTGCCGGCATTGGTACGCCGGCAACCGCCACCAGGGCATCGTAACGGCCCCCCAGCAGATCAGCTGCTGCAGAGTCCCACGATCCGTAGCCGATTTTTGCCGAGACTCCGATCGCCTTCAAAATTGCCGGAACATAAAATTCCTGTACTCCCGCGCGCGGTCCGGTGCCAACGTTTCGATTGTTGAACTGAGCAACCGTCGAAATGTCTGACCGCCGCAATGTCACGAATTGGAATGGCTGGTCATACATCGGAAATAGTGCCCGCATTTTGCGATAGCGTTGACCTTTCGTCCAATCGCCGGTGCCGCTCCAGCCCTGCTGCCCAGTGCCCATGCTGAGAAGGCCCAACTGCGCGACGCCGCTTTCGATGAGCTTCACGTTGTGCAGCGATCCCTGAGTCGGCAAAGGGTTGACATCGATTTTCAGGCTTTCAGTCAGAATCTTCGCCACCGCTTCACCGTAGACATAAAAAACACCGCCCGGCGAGGCGGTCGCCAAGGTGAGTGATTTCGGCCAATCGGGGCTGGCGGCTGGGACGCTGATTGACGTTGCAAAGGCGAGCAAGCAAGCCGCGAACACGAAACCAAAGAACCTGGACATCTGTCTCTCCCTTCATTAGGGCGCGCACTGCCTGCGGTGCGCAATCACAGGTCTCCTGCAATGAAATCGCGTCGGCGCGTTGCCTTCCCCAAAGGCTTCGGACTAGGCCCAACGTCGGCTTGGGCTTGCGCTGATTACAGCAGGAAAATGCGACCGGCGATATAGGGCTCGATGGTCCATTTTGCGCAGCAGCAATTTAGAGCCGCGCATGTCTCTTGAGGGTCATACCCGGAATTTACCGCAGCGCAACATCGGCATCCGCTTCACCGCAATCAGCAGACATTGCCTAGCCTCACCGCCAGGGCGTTGAACTTGCATCCAGCCGCTTCATCTTCACAAAGCCCCGTTTTCCCAGACGGGGCTTTGCCCATTTCCGATGCCAAGAACGTTTCGAGGAGCAATCGTGACGTGCCGATCGCGCTGGTCCTACTTGGCTTATTGCGAACGTTCCGTGAAACGAGAACGGAAACGAGTTTCCGAAAACGGGAAATGTTTTTCCGTTGCTCCTATGGGATCGGGGCCGCCAATTTCGTACCTAAAACCAATTCAATCAAAGTAAATCACTGAAATTACTATTGAAAATACAAAATCTTAAATCACCTCTTCAGTCTTGTCGTCGGTCTCGCCGTAGCGGCGCAGCGTCGCGGGCCGGGTGCCGGCATAGAGCTTTTCCAGGCCGGGGGCGATTTTGGCGTTCTCGCGCTCGAACAGGCTGTTGCCGGCAAGATCGCTTTCAACCAGAAACGGCCCGAAGCTTTCGACTTCGAGCACCCAGATGGCCTGCGCCAGTCCAAGCTCGTCGAGCCAATAAACGCCGCTGACCCCCTTGATGCCGCGGCCCAATAGTGCGCCGGTCCCGTATCCAACCGTGGTGAGATAAATCGCGTGGTTCCGCACAAAGTGGCGGCGATAGATCTCGGAGGTCATGCCGGCTTTGCCGATGATGATGTTGCAGCCGGAGAGCTTGAACCAGCCGTCGAGCCACTTGGCAAATCGAAAGGATGCCGTCGCCGTCACCGCGCCGACGGTGTAACTGCCGTCCGCATTGATGGAAGCCGCCGGCGAGCAGTGAAAATTCACGCGGCCAAGGGCATCCTGGCCGGCGGGCATGCCGGCGCCGTCCTCGACGGCGCGCTTGTACACGCCTTCGCGGGCGGTGAAGACGCGGCCAGTGAGATACACCACCTGCCCGAGCTCCAGTGCGCGCAAGTCCTCGGTATTGGCGGGGAGCTTAATGCGGACTGTCTTGAGCTCGGGCATGATCTATTCCGCCGCCTGCGCGGCTTGTTCACCCCATTCAACGGTGGAGCGGCGCATATAGCCGGTGAACCACATCGGATCGGTGCGAAACTGGGCGCCACCGTCCGCGAGGATGCGGGCACAGGCGCGTCGCGACGACAGGCAGAACATGTGCACCGACATGGGCATGCCACCCGTATGGCAATAGCCGACCTCGATGTGACAATCGATGACCATGGAGGAGCCTATAAAACCCATGGCCCCCATTCCGATGCTGTTGCCGAGATCCTTGAACTCCTCTTCCAGCGCAGCGACGCCCGGATCTGGATTGCGCGAACCGACTACCCGAAGGCATGACGCCTGCTTGCCGAGAATCATGCTGATGTCCTTGGAGCCGCCAAGCCCAATGCCCACGATAGCCGGCTGACAGGCCAGCCCGCGCCTGCCGAAGCCAATCAACGTATCGAGATAGAAGCGCTTGATTCCCTCGATGCCGTCGCCTGGAAACAGCATGCGATAATCGGATCCGAACAGGCCGCCCTTGTGCACGGTGGTCAGCTCGATCCAGTCCGCCTCGGGATGGAAGGCGTATTCGACCTCAGGCGCGTTGATGCCGACATTGTTGTTGTGATCGGTGCGCCAGAGCGGATGCACGCGGTTGGGGCGCAAAGGCACGGCGCTGGTGGCACGCGCGGTCGCACGGCGCAGGGCCGCCTCCAGCGCAACCGGTCCGCCCTCAATGCACGCTTCGTTGCCGATCTTCACGTACCAGCGCGGTACGCCGGTATCTCCGCACATCGCACGGCGATCTTCCTTGGCAGCTTCGTAGTTCTCGAGCATGGCCTTGATCACGAAGGCGGAGAGATCGCCGGTCTCGGTCTCCGCGCATTTGCGCAGACCCGCGAGGTAGTCTTCGGGAATCTCGATGGCAGCCTTGGCCGTCAGCTCTTCCGCGATATGTTGGATGCGCGCGATCGGGATCATGTCCGGCTCACCTATTCAGCCGCCGCCCTGCCCGCAAGCAGGCTCTCGCCGGGTCTGACATGGGTGAACTCGACCGGCTGCTCGCTGATATCCATGCTGCCTCCGACCAGGCGTGCCACCGTGAACCGTGACGCCGCCAGATCGCCCGGCTCCGGAAAATCGGAGCGGAAATGGGCGCCGCGGGAATTCTCGCGCCGCCTGGCCGCGAGCGCAATGACCCGGCTGATCTCGCACAGGGAGCGCAGGTTGAGCCACTCCTGCCAGCTCAGATTGAACGCACGCTCGCTCGCTCCAATGCCTGTCGCAAGCAGCTCGGTCTCGATCGAGTGGAGCGACGCGCAAGCCCGATCAAGCCCCGCCGCGTCGCGCACCACGCCGACCTCGTTCCACATCATGTCCAACAAGCTCTCTCGCAGCTCGTTCAAGTTTCCTCCGATGCGCGTGAAGGGATGCAGCGCGCGCGCAATCTCGGCATCGAGCACATCCGGATCGGGTTCCCGCCGGCCGGGATTGGCCGCAATCCAGCGCGGCATCACATCCCCTGCAATGCCGCCGAACACCGTCGAATTGGCGACCCCATTGCCGCCGAGCCGGTTGGCTCCGTGCATACCGCTCGCATCTTCGCCGGCCACGAAAAGCCCGGGCCATTGTGTCGAAGTATCTGCGCTGCATATGACTCCACCCATGAAATAGTGCGCCGTGGGCACGACTTCGACCAGTCCGCCGGCGAGATCGAACCCGCAATCGCGGCAGCGATCCACCATTCCTTTGAACTCCTTCGCTACCTTCGCTGGACCAAGGTGGCTCATTTTGATGTAGAGGCCGCCATTCGGGGTGGTGCGGCCGGCTTTCATCTCCGCATACATCGCGCGACTGACCACGTCGCGGGTGGCCCGCTCGAGCTTTGCATCGTAATCGCCCATGAAGCGGCGCATCGCTCCGTCGAGGAGGTGGCCGCCCGCTCCGCGCAAACCCTCTTCCAGCACGGTGCCGGTCATGCGCGTGTCGGGGCCGGCAAGCAGGCCGGTAGGATGGAACTGGACCATCTCCATGTCGCGCAACAGAAGTCCCGCGCGCAACGCCATGGCCAGACCGTCCATGCTCTTGTCGCCTGACGGCGTGTGATAGCGATACATCGTGGGGCCGCCGCCGGTAGCCAGCAGCACGGCGTGCGCGGCGACGAAGCGAAATTCGCCGGTACGAACATCAATCATCAGGACCCCGGCCAGCTCACCGTTCCTGGACGGGACAAGCGCGACCGCGCGATGCTCTTCAAGGTGCTGGATGGGATGCGCCCACACCTGCTCCACCAACCGATTGACGATCTCGATGCCGGTGAGATCGCCCTTGTGCACGGTGCGGTCGAAGGTCTGCCCGGCAAAGGCCTTGCCGTGCAGCGTGCCGTCGGGATTTCGATCGAAGAAGCAGCCGATCTCGTTTTCCAGCTCGCGCACGCGCTCCACCGCGCGCGACACCAGCGTCCAGGCGAGCTCCTGGTGGGGCAGCCATTTGCCCCCTTCGATGGTGTCCATGAAGTGACGCTCGATGGAGTCACCCGGGTTCAGCGCCACGTTGTAGCCGCCCTGCACCATGCGCGTGCAGCCGCTTTTCCCGAGCAGTCCCTTCGTCGCAATCGTGATTTGCAGATCGGTGTTTGCGCGAAAGGCGTGCAGCGCCGCGAACAGCCCGGCGCCACCGGAGCCGACAATCAGAATGTCGGTCTCGAGCCGTTCCACCGCCATGTGATTACAGGGCACGCACGAGGAGAATGAACGCGAGCACTGCCGATACTGCCGCTGCGAGCGTCGCCAGCTGCTTCTGGCCGTCGTGCCATTCCAGATTCTCCACCACCAGCAGCCGCAGTCCGCCCAGCATATGCACCAGCAGGAGGAATACGAGCGCAGCTTCGGAGAGCTTCACCAGCGGCGCGTCGGTCCAGCGCAGGAAACTGTTCAGCCGGGCTTCCCCGTCGATAGCAAGCCCGAGCGTCAGGAAATGCAGCGGCAGGAAAATCGCAAGCGCGAGGCCCGCGAGCCGATGCACCAGGGCCGCGATCCACAGGATGCCGGTGCGATGCTGTAGCCGCGCGGCCCTCATGGCAGCACCACTGCTGCGACCGCACGCAAACCGAGCACGATGAGGAGAAGCCCGAATGCGATCGAGAACATGGCCGCGGGGCGCTCGCCGACCGGTGACCATTCGATCAACACGTTGCGCAGACCAATCGAAGCGTGAATCGCCACCGCTGCAACAAATGCGCCGTAGAATGAAGCCCACACGATGCTGCCGCGGGTGCGACCGAGAATATCGGCAGCGCTGAGCCCCTTGCGGCTGGCGTAGAAGATGACCGCCACGTGCACCAGAACGAGCGGCGCCATCAGCGCCGCGGTCAGCCGTTGCCAGATGTACAGACGCAAGCTCATGGTTTGAGGTCGCCGGAAAGATACGCGCGCGTGACGCGGCGCTTGAGGCCGGCAATGGATCTCGTCGGATTGAGCGCTTGTGGGCAGTATTCCTGACAAGATTGGTGCGAGTGGCAGAGGTGGCATCCGCCGGAACCGGCAACCGCCCGCAGCCGGGCGGCGTTTGCGGCATCGCGCTCATCGTTGACGAGAGACCACGCTCGATTGAGCGCAGCCGGCCCGAGAAAGTCCTCGTTCCAGCGTACCGTATCGCAGGCGGAATAGCAGACGCCGCAATTGATGCATTCAATAGCGGCATCGGCCGCCAGGCGTGCCGCGCTGCCGGGCGTAATGGTCTCGATTGGATCATCGCGGGTCTTCGAACGAACAAACGAACCCTTGGCCTGCCGCCATTTCTCGAAAAAGGGCCGCATATCCGTGGCGAGATCCTTGATCACGGGCAAATTCTCAAGCGGACCGATCTCGATGCGGCCGCCTGTGGAAACCTTTGCCACAAGGGTGCGGCAAGTCCAGCGCGGCCGACCGTTGACCATCATCGCGCACGAGCCACACACGCCAACCCGGCAAGCAAATCGGTAGGCCAAGGTCGGATCGAGGTGGCGCTGCACGAAAGTCACCACATCGAGCACGGTCTGACTCGCGCGGAGCGGCACCTTATAAGTGACGTAGCGTCCCTCCTGCGCGCCGCGCCAGAGCGACACTGTCAGTCCGGGCGGTGAGTCAGACATGGACTCCGATGCGATAAAGGCCGGTTCCGCGACCCAATGCAGGAAAACTGTTCGCTATGCAGCATGAAATAAGTTCAAAGCAGAACCTGCTCGGAACCACTTGAGCTGAGGGGCGCTGAACGAGTGCACGAGCGCCAGCGTCTCGGTAGTGCCGTCGGCATGGCGAACAATGCAAGTCACCGGCCGGCCGGACGCCAGCTCGGCCACACCGACGAGGCTGATGCGGTCGTCCTCCCGAATGCGCTCGTAGTCATCCGGATTCTGGAATGTCAGCGCCAGCAACCCCTGCTTTTTCAAATTCGACTCGTGAATGCGCGCGAAGCTGCGGGCGATCACCGCCACGCCGCCGAGAAGTCGCGGTGAGAGCGCGGCGTGCTCCCGGCTGCTGCCTTCACCGTAATTGAGATCGCCGACCACCACCCAGCGGGCACCGCGCGATTTGTAGTCGCGGGCAATTTTTGCAAAGGACTGATCGGTTTCACCCGACAACACGTTTTTGCCATGGCCCGCCTTACCCGTGAAGGCGTTGGTCGCGCCCATGAACATGTTGTCGCTGAATTTATCGAGGTGCCCGCGGTAACGAAGCCATGGGCCGGCCGGCGAAATGTGGTCGGTCGTGGTCTTGCCCTTGCTTTTTAGCAGGACCGGCATGTCGAGAAAATCGCCGCCGTCCCAGGCGGGCCACGGCTCCAGGCGCTGGAGCCGTTCGCTATTGGCGTTGATCTTCAGCTCGATGTCTTGGCCGCCTTCGCCCGGAGCGATATAGGCCATTCGTCCCTGCGCGAAGTTTTTCGCGGGCACCTCGGGCGCGGGCTTCGGAGCATTGAGCTGGAACGGTTTTCCATCTCCACCCGTCAAAGTGTCTTTCACCGGATTGAACGATAAACGTCCCGCCAGCGCGAAGGCGGTCACCAGCTCGGGGCTGGCGATGAAGTTCATCGTCGTCGGCTGGCCGTCATTACGCCGTGGAAAGTTGCGGTTGTACGACGTAACGATTGTATTGGGCACGCTGGCTGCTTCGCTTGCCCTGCGCCATTGCCCAATGCAGGGGCCGCAAGCATTCGCCAGAACGGTTGCGATGATGTCTTTGAGCGATTGCATCTGCCCGTCGCGCTCGATCGTGGCGCGGACCTGTTCCGAACCCGGCGTCACCAGCAGCGGCACGGCCGCCTTGATGCCGTGCGCCGTCGCCTGCGCAGCGATGTCGGCGGCGCGGCTCATGTCTTCGTAGGACGAGTTGGTACAGCTGCCGATCAAGGTCGTAGAGATTTCATCGACAAAGCCGTTACTGCTGTCCGCGACCTCAGCGGCGAATTTGGAGATGGGACGTGCGCGGTCGGGCGAATGTGGGCCAACGACATGCGGCTCAAGCGCGCTCAGATCGAGCCTGATCACTCGATCGTAGTATGCCTCGGGATTTGCCTCGACTTCCGCGTCCGGCACCAACAGGTCTTGATGCCGTTGCATGAGCGGCACCAGGAATTCGCGGCCGGTCGCGCGCAAGTAGTTGGCCATCCGCTCGTCGGCGGGAAACATCGAGGTCGTTGCACCGAGCTCGGCACCCATGTTGGTGATCGTGGCCTTGCCTGTCGCACTGATGCTGCGCGCGCCAGGGCCAATATATTCGACAATCGCATTCGTGCCGCCCGAAACCGTGAGTTGGCCAGCGACGTACAGGATGACATCCTTGGGCGCGGTCCAGCCGCCAAGCTGGCCGGTCAAGTACACCGCGATGTGCCTGGGATAGAGTACTTCCCACGGCAGGCCGGAGATCACCTCAACCGCATCGGCGCCGCCGACGCCGACCGCGCAGGCGCCGAGCCCACCCGCATTCGGTGTGTGGGAATCCGTGCCGATGATCAATTCGCCCGGAAAGGCATAATTTTCCAGCACCACCTGATGGATGATCCCGGCGCCCGGCTCCCAGAAGCCGCAGCCGTATTTCGCCGCTGCGGAGCGGAGGAAATCGTAAACCTCCTTGCTCTCATCGAGGGAAGCGCGCAGATCGGCCTCGCCATTGGTCCGCGCCTGAATAAGATGGTCGCAGTGGATCGTGGCCGGCACCACGACGCGCTCGCGCTTTGTCTGCATGAACTGCAGCATGCCGCTCTGGCCAAGCACATCCTGAAAAACGACGCGATCGGGACGGAGCGCGAGATAGCTGCGACCGGGCTCCAATTCCTGCGCTTCAGGGGCATCGAGATGGCCGAGCAGCACTTTGTCCGCAAGTGTCAGCGGCTTCTGCAGCCGACCGCGGACGATGGCCAGTTTTTGCCGCATCGTCGCATAGAGCTCGGTCACCGCGTCCGGCGTGGTTTCGATCGCAATCATGTCTGAGTTCCCTCGGTCCGCGAGAGAGAATAGCCTTCGCCGGACTGACGATCCATTATATGATAACCACGGTATTCATATCGATTGGAAATGGCAAATGGAGCTCCGGCATCTTTTGCCGGTGCTGCTCACGACCGGCTTGAGCACCAGCGCGAGTGTCTTCGGGATCGGCGTTGATCACCTTCGCCGCGGCGCGGCGTGCACGTTCGTGTTGTTCTCGCGCAAAAGCGGGATCATCAGCCAGGGCTGTCCTTTGCGGGCGGCGCCTGCGCGACCAGCGTCCTGTGCGGCAATGGGCAACGGGCTCCATGAAGCCGCATTGAGATAGCAAACATTTCGAGGAATGTTGAACAGGGCGCGTTGCGATGGCAGCATTTCGGGTTTCTTGTGTTGGCGTGGCGACGGAGGGGCCTCGCCTCGGATCAATCTCGGGCCAGGCTCCCCGCCTTTCAGCACGACGGATCACGGCCGAGCGGGTCCGGCGTATGCGGTAGTAGTCGCTGTTGCGGGGCGAGGGCGCAAGCACGCGCAAATTCTTTCAGGGCCGCAACGACCTCGGCCGGGCACTCCTGATGGGGGCGGTGGGCGCATTGCTCAAAGACAATCAGACGCGCATTGGGCAAGTCGCGCGCAAGGCGTCGCCCGAATCGGACCGGAACGACGTCGTCTTCACGACCCCAAATCAGCAGCGTCGGCAGATGGATTGTCTTGAAGCGCGGCACATAACGCGCGAGCTGCTTGGGCTTGATGAGACGTGCTGTCTTGATCATCGCCTTGCGGGCGCGGCGGCGGCCGAAGTTTTGGCGGTAGACGGCACTGAGCAATCCCGCAGCCAGTGGCGGGAAAAGGAGGAAAAGTGGAGGATCAAGGGCAAGCGGCCCCAACGGGCTGCGGAGAACCTCCATACCGAATGGAATTTCCTGCGGGTACGCCGGCGCCCCGATGAGACAGAGTGCGCGAACGCGGGAAGCCAACTCATGCGCGTTCCTGAGCACGGCCAACAAGATGATAGTCCCGCCAAGGGAAGCTCCCACCAGCGTCAGGTTTTTCAAATCTTTCATGACGATGAAGTCCGTCAATACATCGGCGAGGCGCTTGAGCGTATAGCGAAAACCTTTTGGAGTGGGCGATTCGCCGCAGCCGGGCAAGTCGATAGCATGGAATGAAAAGACGCCGCGCAGCCCCTCGCACACGTCGCGCCAGATGAGCTTGTTGGAGCCGAAGCCGTGCACGAAAACGGCGGGGTCCCCCGCCCCACCAGTTTCGACCGCGAGGCAGCCGGGGTCGAATGTCTTCATCCCAACCTTTGAACCTTTCGGAGGCGACAGGCGAAGCCCAGCGACCTACCGGTCGAGCAGCCGACCAAATTCGATCTCGTTATCAACCTGACCAGCGCCAAGGCGGCGCGCGCCCGGCTTGTCGCGTTACTGCCTTGCTTGTCCAGCCAGCTGCGCCTCGCCCAGCGCATAGAGCGTCTGGTTGTCGATACGCCCGGTGACTTTGATTCCGTAGTGATCCTGGAATTTTCGAATGGCTTGCTCGGTCTGGGGACCGAGGACCCCGTCGATGGGGCCGGGATCGAAGCCTTTTTTCGCGAGTGCCTGCTGGACTTGTCGAATTCCGTCCACAGTGAGGCTGGGCACCGCGTCCATATCCAGTTGCTCGGGATTCGACGCGGTGGAACTCTGTGCCTGGGCGAGCACGACGTGCTGATTTGATTGCACGGGCTGGGCCGTTGCAGAAAAACCAAATGCGCTCAGAGAGGCGGCCGCGAATACAGCAGCAACAAATCTCCACATGGGAACCCTCCTTCGTGCAGTGCAGATAGCTGGTTGGGAAGGGATCAGTCGGGGGTCTAATTGATGCCTGGAGAACGCGGACGATGCTACCGCGGCACGCCTTTGATCCGAATCGCAACCTGCCGAAGTAGATGCAATCATACATAGACGTCATCTGCTTCTTAGTTGCGGGGCTCGCCTGAGTTCACCGCGCGAACGTGGTCACCGTCGCGAACGTAGGCGCCGGCACGGGCAATCACCATGTCGCCGTCGGCAACGCCTTCGCGAATCTCTGCCTGATTGGCAGAAATCAAGCCGACGGTCACGCGATGCGTTTCTACGCGATTGTCGCGCACAACCTGCACCACGGCGCCCCCTGTGCTGTACAATACCGCGGAGAGTGGAACGGCGGGGCCGCAGCGCTGACCAAGACCGATAATCGCCCGGCCGAAGGCGCCCACACGCAATTTCCCGTCGCTGGCCATGGAGACTTGAACCTGACCGAGTTGGGTCGTTGGGTTAATGGTGGTGGCAATCTGCCTTACTGTGCCTGACAACTGCCCGATACCAATGATCTCGACTTTCGCAGCTTGGTTGGCCGCGAGCCTCTGCAGGTTCTTGACCGGCGTCTCGGCGAGCAGGTCGATCTCGCCTCGTTCGGCAATCTGAAACAGCGGCAGCGCCTGTGCGGACGCTGTCGCCCCAAGCACCGCCGAACTGAAAGTAACGACGCCAGCGACCGGAGCCTGCACTCCAATATTTCCGCCGGGCTGGCCTTCCGGGGGGGCCAGCCGCGCGAGCACCTGATTTGCCCCGACGCTGTCGCCCGGTGCGGCCAGAATTTGCGAAATCTGCAAACCCTCTCGGTCGGGGCGCACTTGAACCTCTTTGCGCGGAACGAGGACGCCTGTAACCTGGATCGTATCGCTGAAGCACACACGCTTGGCCTGAGTCACGGTTACTGCCTGATCGGATAAGGTCGGGTCAGCAGCCTCGGCGGCCAATCTCTGCGCCGGAAGGACTACCTGAACGGCGCTGATCGCAAACGCGATGGCTCGCTTCAACACGCCGGCGTCGAAGGCGGGCATCTTCATTGCGCCGCTCGCGCGCTGGAGGCGTGGGGTGATGCGGTTGCGGAGGCCGCTTGCTCCCGCCAACGCAGGACCTCGTAGGCCGGTATCGGTCGGTTGAATCCTTTCAGGTTGAGCTCACCGATCAGGACAGCTTCCACGCATGGTTCCACTGAGCCAAAGGCACGTTGGCTGATCACGATCTGCCCTGGCCGCGCTTCGCCACACAGTCTTGAGGCCAGATTGATGACGCTGCCGATCGCCGTGTATTCGCGCCGACGCTCGAAGCCGATTTGACCGAGCGTGGCGTATCCAGAAGCGATGCCGATGCCGAATCCGAGCGAGTGCCCCTTGCGCCGCCAGGCGTTCGCCAATTCATCGACCCGCTCGCGCATGTCGAGTGCAAGCCGGACGGCGCGCCCGGTATGGTCTTCACATGGAATGGGATCATTGAACAAAATCATGATGCCGTCGCCCAGGAAGCGCTCGAGCGTGCCCTCATGTCGGAAGATCAGCTCGCCCAGGCTCTCATGATAGTCGCGCAATACGGCCATCACTTCCTCGGGTTCGGTAATGTCGGTGAAGGTGGTGAAGCCGCGCAGGTCACAAAATAGCACGGTAATGTCGCGCCGGTGGCTCGCCAACTGGGCCTCCGCGGTTTCCGAAGAGGCAATCATCTGAGCGACCTGCGGCGCGAGGAAGCGCTGCAAGCGGCCCATTCGTTCGATTTCCGTCAGTTGCTCGGCGACTCTTTTCTCCAGAAGCTGATTCCAGCTTGAAAGCTGGGCGGCCTGCTCCGCGAGCTGGGCCGCCTGTGCCTGAACGGTGTCGTGCAGCTCCTTGATACGCAGCATCGATTTCACCCGCGCCACCAGTGCCGATTGCTCGAACGGCTTGGTCAGGTAATCGTCGCCGCCGGCCTCGAGCCCGGCGACAACATCGCGGGTATCGGCCTTCGCAGTGACCAGAATGACTGGAATGAAACGGAGCTTATTGTCCTGCTTGAGCTGCCGGACGACGGAAATACCATCGAGTTTTGGCATCATGACGTCGAGCAGCACAAGATCGGGCTCGAACTCGCGCACCTTTGCGAGCGCATCCTCGCCATCCACGGCAGTCACAAGCTGGTATCCCTGCGCGGTGAATCGCACCCGCAGCAGCTCCAAATTGGTAGGATTGTCATCGACAATCAGAATGAGTGGAGGCGTTCGCACCGAAATCCTTTCAATTCACTTCAGGAATTCGCGAACCTTCGCGAGAATGACGCGCGGGCTGAATGGTTTTGCCACATAACCGTCACAGCCCGCCGCACGCGCCTTGGCATCATCGCCCGACAAAGCATAGGACGTCACCGCGATGATCGGTATCTGCCGCAACTCCGGGTTGGACCTGATCCGCCGGGTTGCCTCATATCCATCAATGATCGGGAGTTGAATGTCCATCAGGATGAGATCGGGCCGACTCTCTGCCGCCATCGCCACGCCCTTGGCGCCGTCCGGCGCCATCATCACTTCGAATCCCGCGTTCGTTAAGAGGTCGTTGAGAATGATCCGATTGTTCTCGGTGTCCTCAATAACGAGAATGCGCTTGCTCATGCGGCCTGCCTCTGCTCGTTGGCGCGCACCGGCAGCACGACGGTGAAGGTCGAGCCGACACCGGGGGTTGAATGCACGTCGATATTGCCGCCGTGCGCACGAACAAGACGGCGAGAGATCGAAAGCCCCAGTCCGCTGCCACCCTTCTCACGCGTGATGCTGTTGTCGACCTGCTGGAACTCGTCAAAAATGCGCGTTTGATCGGCCAAAGGGATCCCGGGACCCGTATCCTCGATCGCAATCTTAAAATGATCGCCGACGGAGTCGACGCGGATCTCGACGTAGCCGGTGTCGGTGAATTTGATTGCATTGCCCACGAGGTTGAGCACCACCTGGGTCAGCCGCCGCTCGTCTCCATAGCCGATCGGAAGATCCGGTGGAACGACGGATCTGACCTCGATGCTCTTGGCATGGGCCAGCGAGCCGGTCGAGGATATGACTGTTTCCACGATTGAGTGGAACGAGTAATCGCTCAGCGAGAGGCTAAGCTGGCCGGCGTCGATCTTGGAAATATCGAGCACGTCATTGATCAAGCCAAGCAGATGCTTGCCGTCCTTCTGAATGCGATCGAGCACTTCGAGCGCCTTATCCGGAATCGTCCCGTAAAGTCCATCCACGAGCAGCTCGGAAAACCCCAGCATACCGTTCAACGGAGTACGAAGCTCGTGGCTCATATTGGCGAAGAACTGCGCCTTGTGTTCATTTGCAATCGCAAGCTCGCGTCCCTTCTGCTCCACCTCCCGGAACAGCTGGGCATTTTTCATTGCGAGCACGGATTGATGAGCAAATGTTTGCATCAGCTCCACCGTTCGCGACGGGAATTCTCCAGCCGCGCGACGCTGCACCACGAGCGCGCCCAGGATCTCGTCTTGCGCGAGAAGCGGCACGATCAGGACGGAGCGGTAGCCGGCGGCCAGAGTGGCATCCCGGAGCGGAAAGTTGGGCGCGGTCGCCAGATCCGGGATAGCGATTGTGTGCCCCTCCTTGGGAGCCAACCCCAGAATGCTCTCGTCCAGCCTTATTGTGGCAGCGCGAATCACATCCTGAAAGCTCTGCTCGAGCGCATGCGCCTCGGCGAGCTCGAAGAACTTACGTGACGCATCATACCGGTAGATCGCACCGGCATCGGCCTGGCTGAGCTCCACGGCGCGATTCACGATGGTTGCAAGCACGGACTTGATGTCGAGCGACGATACGACCGCACGCCCGATCTCTTCGAGCGCCTTGAGCTCGCGGACGGACTGGGCGAGATCATGTGTACGCTGCTCAAGATCACGGGTGCGCTCGGCAACCTTCTGCTCCAGCCGACTGTAGGATCCCTGCAGCTGATCCGCCATGCGATTGAAGTGGTCCGCAAGGTCCGCGATTTCGTCTCCGGGCCGTACCTTGATACGGTGACCGAAATCGCTTGTCTCCAGCTGCCGTGCCCCCACCTGCAACACCTTGATGGGTACGACCATTTGTCGCGCGAGCAGCACCCCCGCGCCCGCGGCTAGCGCGACACCCAGCGCCAAAAGCAGCGCGGTACGATCGAGAACTCGATAGACCGGCTCGAGTGCTATATTGCGCCGCTGCTCGAAAAAGACGCGCCAACCCAGGCCTGCAACGGGCGCCGAGGCTGTCAAAACCGAGCGCCCATCGGGATCCCGCCCGAACTTCGCCGGCATGCTGGCGCTCTCCATGCTTGCCACAACTTGCGGAAGCTCAGCGAGACTTGTGCCGGGATGCCGCGTGGGGTCGGAATGGGCGAGCAACCGGCCGCTCACGCCAACCACATAGGCCTCATAATCTGCTCCGATCTGGGCAGGATCGATTAACCCAGACAGGAATCTGAGATTGACCTCAGCCACCGTGGAACCGGCATCTCGGCCGGCATGGGGCATTGCAATCGATACGAATGGATCAAGTCCGTCGAAATAGACTGGCGATAACCAGATCGCTTGACCGCGCGCGGCAGCGAACCTGGGATTGCTGGAGTAATCCATGCCGCTTCCGACAACCACCTCCGTCCGCGTGACCCGCAGCTGCTCGATGCCGGCGCCGTCGAGTTGAACCAATCGCTCAATCGAGCCCACCTGCTGAAGCAACAGCAGATAATCGGAGCGTCGCTGATCCACAGTGGTTGCGCTCGCTCGGGTTGCAAAACTGATCTGGCGTTCCATATCCTCGATAGACTGCTGAATGCGCCGGACTGTCGTCTGAGCTTTCTCAGATAGCGCCCTGTCCAGCAATTCGATCGTGTCTTGATACGTAAGCCAGGTTTCGGCACCGCCATTTGCCAGCAGCACAACAAGCACGAGGCCAACGAACGCGACGACGTATTTGCCGAACAGTCCGCGCGGACGCCAGCCGCGGAACGCGCCTTTGAACCAATCCTGAGACGCGATTTTCAACGCAGTCCCATGCGCGTGTCATCGGCGGGGACGGGCTTTACCTTGTCGCCATCGCGCAAAGAGCTTCCCGCATTGGCCACCACCAAGTCGCCTTCGCTCAGTCCCTCGCGAATTTCGGTATCGGTATCCGATTGGTAGCCGACCCGGACGCGCCGTGTCTCGATGATGCCGTCGCGCACGATCTGCACGCTCGGGCCCTCGGTACGGTAGAAGACGGCTGAGCGAGGAACTGAGATCCCGCGACTGCGATTGGCCTCGATGGTCGCGCGCGCAAACATTCCGAGCCGAAGCTGCGGATCACGCTCCATCGACACGCGCGCGTGGCCCAGCTGGGTGCGCGCATCCACTAAGGCAGGAGCCAGCCGCACTGTTCCTGAGAGCTCGCGATTGTTCTCGATTTCAACCCGAGCGGTCTGTCCCGGCGCCAGTATCGGCACATGAATGCTCGGTACTTCGGCCTCAAGCTCGATCTCGTTGTCGGCGGCGATCCGATACAGCGGCTCGGTTTGTGCGGGTGAGAATGTCGCTCCCACCGCGGCAGTGCTGCGAGTGATGACTCCCGTCACCGGCGCCTTCAATGTGCCAGTCGTAGCAGGGGTCGCAGGCGCCCCGGGACCGGCAGCTTCGGTGGCGGGACGGACCATGCGGACCAGTACTTGGCCTGAACTCACGCGATCGCCTTCGCCGGCAAGCACCTCGGTGATTTTGAAACCCGGATTGTCAAGGGTAACGATCGCTTCCGTGCGCGCTACCAAAAAACCCGTCACTCGAATTTCAGCGGCGAACCATGCCTGCGTCGCGCGCACCACGATCACTTGGACCTCGGCGGATGAACTCGCGTCGGCCGCCGCCGCGGTTGTGCAGGGACAGTCAATATCCCCGCCCGGCACGACACCAAGCACGACGCCAAGGACCGCAATGCTGATCGGGGCAAAGGATTTCATGACCCGCATCCGAGCTGCAAGCTCACTCTGCCCCCGACGAACTTACTGCAATTCCCGCAAAACCCGAAATCCGTTGACGGAATATCTGACATCGGTGTCATATCGGAACCGCGCGCTCGAACGCACGTATTTTGCTGCGCTGTCGTATCCTCCTCCACGCAAACCCCGTAGCCGGCATTGTCCGGCGGTCCACGCCTTCCCGTCATTAGGGGCGCCGCGATAATTATCGTTCCAGCAGTCTTCCACCCATTCGGCGGCATTGCCGGCGGTGTCATAGAGCCCGAACGGGTTCGGTTGAAAAGAACCGACAGGCAATGTTTGTTGCCCCGAGCCGGTGTTGCATTCCCGGCAATTGGCCTGCTTGGAACCGACATCTCGGCCCCACCAATATGCCGTATTCGTTCCTGCCCGCGCCGCATATTCCCATTCCGCTTCGGATGGAAGCCGGTATGTACGTCCGCTCTTCTGAGAAAGCCAGGTTGTGAAATCCTTGGCATCCATCCAGCTGACATTGATCACCGGGCGCCGGCCGCGTCCCCAATTACGATCGTCGGGCTGCTGCTTGCACCCGTTTTCCGCGACACAGCGATCCCATTCCTCGAAAGTCACTTCGTATCGGCCGATCGCGAACGGCTTCGCGATAGTCACGCGGTGCATCGGATTTTCGTATTCCATGCTCGATCCCATATCGAACGCGCCTGCGGGCACGACGACCATCTCGCTGCAATCCGAACAGTCCCGCAAGATATCGCCGGGCTTGGCCTCCCCGCGAGCCGGTTCAGGAGCGGGAGTAGGAGTAGGAGTAGGAGCAGGAGCAGGAGTGGACGAGCTTGACCCAAAAGAAAACTCCTCCACCAGAGAGGACGCAACCCAAGGGACCTGCTCGTTATTGGAAGCGCGCGACACGCCAATGCGGGTGCGGTCGAAAACCTCTTGCGCCGTCAAGTTAGGAACCCTAAGCTCTTTGATGAACTCACTCGCAAATATGCTGTTGGTCCCGCTGCTCTCGTTGATCAGCCTGCCTGGCGCAGTCGAATACATTGCGAGCGTGCCTTCCGGCGCGTCGAGCGGTCCAAGCCCAGCCGGCGAGGCGCGAAAGCGTCGCTCGAACGGGTTCCTTCGGGCGGCATCGATGATGATGATCTTTACCTTTGCGCCTTTGCGATGCATTTCCGCCAACAAATTGTCGACGCTGAACCCGTCGCGCCGGACTTCCGCTTCGGTCCAAACTTGTGCGTTGACGGGAAGAAGGTAAGTCTGCCTTGCAACCTGAATGCCGTAGCCGCTGAAATAGAACAGTGCGGCCGCTCCGGAACGGATTTTTCCGGTGAAGGCATTGATCGCGCGTTGCATGTCTTCTTTGCCGACATTCTCCTTTAGGTCAACATCGAAGTCGCTGCGACGAAATTCTTCCGTAACTGCGCGAACATCTCTGATCGTGGTCGAGAGCGGTGTGCTGGCATCGGGATAGGCTGCGTTTCCAATCACGAGCGCGACGCGCCCGGCTCTTTGCTGGGACCCTGCCGATACGACCAGCATTGCGAAGGTGATCACAACGCTCAGAGAAAACAGGAGCCGCATTATCATTCCACGCCTTTAGTTGGTTCGAACGACCTTCATCTGCCGCGTCGCTGAGGGCATGCTCCCGATTTCTCGCACTCCCGGCAATTTCGTCAGCTATCTGAATATTCTAGCCGCATTTTCCGGCTCTGCACAACAGGCAAGGCCGGCCGGCAGTTTTGCTCAAATCAAGGTTGCTTCAAACTGCGCTGCCTCTCGAAACTGCGCTGCCTCTCGCTTGCGCCGAGGGTATGCGGGCAAGTGCGCTTCTCAGCGCTGAAGGGTTCCCTTATGATTGCCGCCGTTCCGGCTGTAGTATCGTAGCCGAAACAAGCCCGGAAGGAACGGCAACCGATGCGCGTGTTTGGAAAAATCAGTGACCACGAGAGGGCAAAAACCTCGACGATCTTGCTGCTCGTCGGCCTACTCGGGGCCGGCGTCACATTAGCTCATGCGCAAAGGACGGGAGGTCCGACGCCCTCCGGTCCGGGCGCCGAGGTCTACTTCATCGATCTCAAGGACGGCGCGACCGTTCCGTCCAAGCTCAAGCTCTATTTCGGATTGCGCAATATGGGCGTCGCGCCGGCAGGCTCTGATCGCGAGAACTCGGGTCATCATCATCTGCTGATCGATACCGACCTGCCGCCACTCGACAGGCCCATACCGAATGACTTCAATCATTTGCATTTCGGCGCGGGCCAGACCGAGGCGGAAATAACACTCAAGCCCGGTCCGCACACCTTGCAGCTCCTCATGGGGGATAAGGATCACATTCCCCACTCGCCTCCCGTCATGTCGCCGCGTATTCACGTGCGCGTCGAAGGAGCGCAGGAAGGGGCCGGCTTGACCGGAGGACCCACCCCATCTCCTCCCGGCGCCGAGGTCTATTTCAGCGACCCCGTCAAGGAGGGGGCGGTGCTTCCACCGAAATTCACCATCTATTTCGGCCTGAAAAACATGGGCCTTGCCCCCGCCGGCGTGGATCGCGAAAACTCAGGCCATCACCATCTCTTGATCGACACAGATTTGCCGCCACTCGATCAGCCGATTCCAAACGACTTCAACAATCTTCATTTCGGTGCCGGGCAAAGCGAAGCGGAGATCACGCTCAAGCACGGGCCGCATACGCTTCAGCTGCTGTTTGGAGACAAAGACCATATTCCCCACACCCCCCCGGTGATGTCGAAGCGCATCAATATCCGTGTGGTCGATCCATCGCTACGCAAGCCTTCCCCACCGGACGCGAAGGTTTATTTCGTCGGCTTGGCGAATGGATCCTATCTGCCAGCGAAGGCCACCATCCGCTTTGGCCTGTCCAATATGGGCGTAGCGCCGGCCGGAGTCGACCGAGCAAACACGGGCCATCATCACCTGCTCATCGATACCAAGCTGCCTTCCCTCGATGATCCAATTCCCAACGACTTCAATCATCTGCATTTCGGAGGCGGACAGACGGAGGCCGTGGTGACGCTGACCCCTGGCAGACACACGCTTCAGCTTCTCCTGGGCGACGAAAATCATGTGCCGCACAACCCGCCGGTGATGTCGCAGCCCATCACGGTTAACGTGACCAGCACGGGTCGCTGACCAGGCGAATATCGCACGCCTAAACGGTGCGTGCGGGCTTGGCCGCTTCAGCAAATATGGGCCTCGGACGGCTCGCGTGGCTCGGCTGGGGCGGGCGAAGTCGCATGCGCCGGCCCGTGCATTGCCACCTGCGGCGGCTTAATCGCGTCCGCCTGACCGATGAAGCGGCCGAATACGCGCCCGAAAAATCGGCCGAAATCATCCGTGAGCGTGAAAAAAGCCGGCACAAACAGCAATGACAGCAGAGTGGATACGAGCAGGCCGCCAATGACCGCGATCGCCATGGGCGAGCGAAACTCGCCGCCCTGTCCCAGTCCCAAAGCGCTCGGAGCCATGCCAGCGGCCATGGCGATCGTCGTCATGACGATGGGTCGCGCCCGTTTGTGACCTGCATCGATGATCGCGGCCGTGCGGTCGATCCCCTGGTGGATATTCTCAATCGCAAAATCCACCAGCATGATCGCATTCTTGCTGACGATCCCCATCAGCATGAGAATGCCAATGACAACCGGAGTGCTGATCGTCAGGTTTGCGAGGAGAAGCGCCATGATCGCTCCCGCGACCGACAATGGCAGCGAGAACATGATCGTCAGTGGTTGTAGCAGGCTCGCGAAAAGCACAGCGAGGACGACGTAAACCGCAGTGAGCCCATTGCGCATCGCAGTGCCGAAACCTTGGAACAGTTCGTCCTGCAGCTCGGCATCGCCCCCCTCGGAGACGGCGACGCCCGGCGGGAGGCTCTTCATTATTGGAAGAGCCTTCACGGCTTCCAATGCATCGCTGAGGGCTGCGCCGGGGGCGAGATCGGCCTCGACATTGGCCTGCCGTTGCCGATCGTGCCGATTGATGCTGATCGGGCCTTCTCCAAAGTTGATGTCGGCAAGCGCCGCGAGCGGCACCAGGAACCCGCGTGGAGACGGCACGCGTATCTGCTCCAGAACCTGCCGATCGGAACGGGCTTGTTCTTCCAGAAGCACACGGATGGGGACTGTGCGATCGCCGGCATCGAAGCGAGCAAGCGCTGGGCCGACATCACCGATAGTGGCGACGCGGATCGTCTCCGACAAGCTCTCAGTCGTTATGCCCAAGCGAACGGCCAAATCCCGGCGCGGATAGATCCGCAGCTCCGGGCGGTTGAGCGTTGCCATGGACACAACGTTGGAAACCATCGAAAGCCGCCGCATTTGACCGGCGAGTTCATCCCCCACGTTCGCGATGGTGGCATTGTCGCTGCCGGTGACAATGAAGATAATGTTGCGCTGTCCGCTAGTTTCGTCGAGGAACCAGTATCGAATGTCAGGTATGTTCAGAAGATCCCGGCTGATCGCCTGTTCGAGTTGTTGCTGCGAGAGTGACCTCTTGGAGGCCGGTACATAACGAATCGTGAGCGTCGCCTTGCGCACCTCAAGAGTGGAGGGCGGAACCCGTCCGCCATCGACAAAGATGCTTTCGACTTCCGGCCGGCTGCGCAGGCGATTTGCAATGGTGTCCGTGACGGCTTGCGTATCGGTGAGCTGCGAGCCGGGCGACAGATCCACGACAAGCACCGAACGCGCGGTATCGAAGGGAGGCAGAAAACCCGTCGCCAGAGAACCCGCCGCCCACATCGTCACGACGAACACCAACAAGCCAACACCTATCGTGGCGAACCGGTGTCTGACCGACCATCTGAGAAGCTGATGGTAATGACGCGTGACGAAGCCATCAGCCTTCTCTCCATGCTGGTGTGGCTTGAGGAAATAGGCCGCCAGCATCGGCGTAATGAACCGCGCGCAAAGCAAAGAAAACAGCACTTGCACCGACACAGTCATTCCGAATTGCTTGAAGAACTGTCCCGGAACAGAAGACATGAAGCTCGCGGGAAGAAACACCGCGACGATTGTGAGGCTGATGGCAATGACTGCAAGGCCTATTTCGTCGGCTGCTTCGAGCGCAGCCTGATAGGGCGATTTGCCCATTTTGATATGCCGCACAATGTTTTCGATCTCGACGATCGCGTCGTCAACCAGAATACCGGTTGTGAGCACGATCGCGAGCAGGCTCACCACGTTGAGCGAGAAGCCGAGCGCGCTCAAGACCCAGAACGAGGGAATGATCGAAATCGGCAGGGTCAGTGCCGCGATGATGGTCGCGCGCACATCCCGCAAAAATAAAAACACGACGATAATGGCCAGCGCTGCGCCCTCGTAAAGCGCGTGCATGGCCTCCCGGTAGTTTCCGAGCGTATAGGTGACAGAGTTATCGATCAATTTGAGTTCGATGTCCGGATTGGCTGCCTTGATCTTTTCCAACCGTGCAGCGACTGCGTCTTCGACCTCAACATCGCTGGCGCCTTTCGCGCGCGTAATGCTGAAGCCGACCACGGGCGCGCCGTTGAAGCGGGCGAAGGTGCGACGTTCGGCAACCGTATCGGTCACGAGGCCAAGATCATCGAGCCGCACCTCGCCGCCCGTGGGCAGCGCGATTCGGGTCGCGGCGAGTTCCGCAACCGTTTTGGCGCCCGCAAGCGTGCGAATCGCCTGGTCGCGAGCACCGATCTCGGCGCGCCCTCCGGCAAGATCGACGTTGCTGCCGCGAAGCTGCCGACTCACATCGAGCGGTGTCAACCCGACGCCCTGCAGCCGAACCGGATCGAGTCCGACTCGAATCTCGCGCTCAACGCTTCCGATGCGCTCGACGCTCGCCACGCCACGCAGACCCTGCAAGGCGCGGATGACCACGTCTTCCACGAACCATGAGATTTGCTCCGGCGTTTTGCTCGGTGCGATCGCGGCATAGGTGAGAATTGGAAGCCCTGCAATGTCGACCCGCTGGATCATAGGGTCATCGATGCCGCGTGGCAGATCCAGACGAATGCGCGTGACCGCGTCTTTTACATCGTTGAGCGCGCGATCCTGATCGGTTTCCAATCTGAAAATGATTGTCGTGCTCGAAATGCCGTCGGTGATTATTGAATCGATGTGATGCGCACCCTCGACGCCGGCGACGGCGTCCTCGACCTTCTTGGCGACCTGCGATTCGAGCTCTGCTGGGCTTGCGCCAAATTGCGTGATCACAACCGCTATAACGGGAACATCGACATTCGGCATCCGCGTGATGGGCAGCTTCTGGAAACTCACCAGACCAATCGCGATAATTGCCGCGGTGGCCACAATAGGCGGAAGCGGATTTCGGATCGACCACGCCGAAACGTTGAGCGCCATCAATATTCTCCGCGCAATTCGGCGAAAAACCGGCCCACGTTATCGCCGCGGCTTCGCAAAAAGCAACACAGTTTTCGATCAATGCCGATCTAATGCCGAGAATCCAGGCGCCGGACACCGAGCGCCCGTTGGCTCCCGTTGCGGGAGACACCACGCGCCGGGCGGCGGCTTGCAATTGCACCTGACCGTCCATTTGAATCGACAGCGAAACCGTGAATTAATGTCGATTCCGCGGCCATAGCCGTCTGCCGGTCTGACCGCCACGATATGATACCGCCCCTGCAACCGCGAGGTAGCTAATGACCCCTCAACGTTCGGAAAAGATTGCGCATGCCGTCGAGCGCGGGGTCTCGCGGTGGCGGGAGTCAAATGCTGCCAGGTCGCCTCGCATCCAGGCAACAACAAGCGCCGACGTGATGCAACCGATGCCCCGGCGAAAGCCGGCGCACTCGGTCGACGTCGCTCATGTGATCTTGCCCATGGCGAAGAGGCCCGTGTTCAAGCCGGGAATTGTTCGGCCTTTGCAGCGGATATTCGTTTGGTTCTGGCTCTGTGTTAAATACTTTGGCGGAAATGCCCTTGATCGATTGCGCGGTCGCGCTTCGGTCCAGCGCCGCGCGGTGCGGCTGCGGGAATTGTTCGAGAGCGCCGGCGCAAGCCTTGCCAAGCTTGGGCAGCAGCTGTCCCTGCGCGCCGACATCCTGCCATATGCCTACTGTGCCGAATTGAGCAAGATGCTCGACCAATCTCCGGCATTTCCCACTGCGCAGGCGATTGAGATCATCGAGCGCAACGTCGGACGTGCGCTTAACGAAATCTTCGAGACCTTTGATCCAGAACCGATCGGGTCGGCATCGCTGGCATGTGTGTGGCAAGCGAGATTGAAGTCCGGCGAGCACGTTGCCGTGAAAGTGCGGCGGCCCGGAATTGGTCCCCTGCTCTCTGCGGATTTGCGTGCCCTGGAATGGCTTCTCATGCTGGGCGAAATGCTCACCGTCATCAAACCGGGTCAGACGAAGGATCTTCGTAAAGACCTTCGCATCATGCTGATGGGCGAGCTCAACTTCCGGATGGAAGCTCGTTACAACGAAATGTTCCGGCTGCGCGCGGAGAAGGAGGCCCAGGGCGTTACCGCGCCACGCGTCTTCTTTGACTATTGCAGTGATGAAGTTTTGGTCAACGAGCTGGTTTCCGGAATTTGGATGTGGGAGCTGATGGCAGCCGTCGATCGAAAGGACCAGGAATTTCTGTTGATGGCGCGAAGCCAGGGTATCGACCCTACCGTGGTGGCGCGCCGTATCGTGCAAACGACTCATCGCCAGTTGCTGGATCATATGTTTTTCCACGCCGATCCTCATCCGGCCAACCTTGTCATCCTGCCCAACAGCCTGATCTGCTTCATTGATTTCGGCGCCGTCGGGCGATTCTCCACCGAGACTCGAAACACCTGGCGCGAGATCCAATATCACTTGAGGAATCATGATATTGAACGAATGGTCCATGCCTCGATAAGTCTGGGAGGACGGCTTCCACCAATTGATGTTGATGATGCCATGCAGGCGATGGACCAGATTTTCGCCGAGTGGGTCTTCGCGGTAACCAGCACTGATGCCGAGTGGTGGGAGCGAAGCACGGCTCAGAACTGGCTGCGGTTCATCAATGTTGCCCGCGAGTACGGCATCCCTGTGAGCTTGCAGACAGTGCAGTTTTTCCGGGCGACACTCCTGTACGATTCAATCGTCGTGCGGCTGGACAAGAGCGTCGATCCCGTGCGCGAGTTCAAGGGATACGCTCGACGCGCGGGAAAAGAAGCGCGACGCCGCGTGCTCAAAAACGTGCAAAAGCGGCTCATGACCGGGCCGACCAAGATGGATTACTTGGGTATCGAGCAACTCGCCGACATGGTCAGTCAGTTTGTCTTCCGGCTCCAGCGAAGCGTAGAGGAACCCATTCTCAACTTCCGGCACGTCGTCGGCAAGATCGCTTACTCGCTCTCAGTCCTGATGAGGCTCGTTTACCTGATGATGTTCGTCGTTGGAATTGGGCTCATCGCAAATATCATCTCGCAGACGTGGTTCGCCCGCCAAATCTCGTGGTCCGAGGCTCTGGAAGCGGCGGCAGCCATCGGCTGGATCCAGATTCCGCTTCTCATTATCGCAATTGTCGTCATTCGCAGGCTTCTGATACGTATGGGGGAGCCGGATAGACAACCGCCTTCATAAAATTGAGGAAGGATCGAGAGATGGATAAGGCCGACCACCGTGAACTATGCCTCCCCTTGGCCACTCCGCTGGGGAACATCGGGTTGTTGGTTGATCTGGACCGGCAGCCCCGTAAACAGATAAAACGACTCAAACGCGGAGATGGGCCGCTGACCTACCAAATTCAGGCGGCTGTGGCCTCCTCACGCGAGCAACTCAATGTTGATGCCGACACGGAAATCATCCCTGTCATCTTGCTCTATCGCCGCGCAGACTCATCCGATTACGTCGTCATCGTGCCCCGCGCCAGCGATGCTGCGGTGGAATGAGCGATAATGAACGTCACATCACCAATCGTCATCTATCTCGGCAGAACCCGGAACGAGCAGGTCGATCAACTCCGCAGTGGAGCGGGGCAGATCCTCGAAGACATCGAAGAAGTCATGAAGCTTGTCCGCTCGAGTGCCGGCGAGAACGGTGAGAAGCGCGTTTTTTTGCCTGTCGTTGCGGTTTATAGCCCGATGTAGGGGGGCGTACGGTGCGCAAAGCTCATCCTCGAAGACCGATGCAGGCTCGCCCGTCGTGTTCGTGGATGGGAGATACTCGGCACGCCAGGATTTTGCCACGCGAAAAGGGGAACGAACGTGGTCTCTTAAGCAGTCCCATGCGATTCTGCGGGCGTCTGCCCTGACGCATTTTTAGCTGCTGTCACCATTTATGCCAGAATGCGAGGTGTCGAACGCATCCGTTTTGAAAACGTTGAACACTGGTATTGCGGGCTGTCGCGCGATCAGATGTGATGCCCAACGAATAATAAGCGGTAGAAATAATCCACGCCCTCTGACAAACATGTACAATGGTTCTGCTTCACATCCGAGCCTCGCCTTGAATGCGCTCGCCGTCTGGCCGACATGGATCTTGGCGATGCGTCTGCGCAAGGCACGGTCGAAGGCCGCATAAACCATATTGAAGTAGAGATCCAATTCGGAATTTATCTCGTGATCGAAACCCATATACAACATGTGATACATTGATGCGGCATCGAGACACCAGCCAAAACCGACAATTCTCTTCTCTTGTGAAAAAACGATCAGTTCGACATTGCCTTCCAATCGAGTCGCCAGCTGATGGAAAAATTCAGTGGGAAGTCTTTCCGGCCTGATCTCGGCGTTGTCGACGACTTGGTAGTACAAATTGTGCACCTCTGGCGTATATATGCGATTTATCTCTCGAGCATCGCTCAATACGGATACATCGACCTGCCGGCGCCGGAATTTCTTGATCGAACGCATGATTTGATTACGATAATTTGACTTCAATTTCGCGCAGTAGTCCTCAAAATCCCGAAACCGGGCAGCGGCGAAAATGTGCATTGGTTCGGTCGCGACCCGCCGATAGCCGAAATCCAGCAATGCATTCATCCGCTCCAGATCGTCTGTCCCAAAGTCCTTGTAAAGAATTGCGTGCGACCTCGTCGTACTCGCCAACTCCGATATTGCCGCATCCAATATCGAAAGAGCCTGTCGATAATGATACGGCGATACGATCGCCAAATTGTTCTGGCCGGCCGAAATCGGCAGGCCACAGAGCAGGACCTTCACATGGCGCAGGTTGGATATGACTGGGGGTAATCGACGCATGATCGATGCCATCGACGGCGGCGAAACATACGCGAGATCTAAGCTAATCGTACTGAGACTGGCGCACGCGACGGGACGCGATGTCTCATCGTAGATGATGATATGCCAGAACCTGCAGCTTTCTCGCATGCCGATCTCGACTGCGGCGATAAACTTGGGATCCATGAAAATTGAAATGCCGCACTCATTCGTTACGCGCTGCCAGTCGAGCAAATCCACGTCGCTGATCGAATTGAATAGTCGGCACGACAGGCCCATGCGTGATCTCTCGAAAAGGTTGCTCGAAGCTAGCCGACCTTGCCAGCCTGCTGTTCGACCGCCGCGCACCCGCGGTTTCTGGGAAGCGCGCAGATAGTATCGATATCGTGCGCGATGAACTTGGCGATAGCTACCTCTGCAGTCGTCACTACCTGCATAGCCGCGCTGCGTCGCCGCAGGATCAGGTATTCTGACCATCGATATTTCGGATCGCAAATCGTGCCCAAACCCCTAGAGTTTCGATAACTTGTTCAGGTACCGCAAAAACGCTACCGTCTCCTCGATCTGTTACACGCAGCGCACCGACTGTGCTTGAGCTTATAGAATAGATGAGCATGCGGAAGTCAGCCACCGATTGAGCACCCTCACAGCGTAAGGACACAGGCTGATGCACGATATGGACGAAGAGCAACGCAAGAAGGTGCAGAAACGTGCGCAGTTGGCGGAGCTTCTGCGTGCACAGAGCGGATCATCGCCGCCCCCGAAGACCCGCTCCACATTGCCACCAGTCATCGCACTCTCGTCAGTGCGCAATTGGCGCCTAGAGGGGCAGCCTGCGTATGTGCGCTACGTCACACCGTACAAGGGCTTCCTGTATCAGAGCCTTGCTCTCGACAAGACATTCGTTCGCGGAGAGGGATGTTACCTGTTCGATGCAAATGGAATTCGCTACGCTGATTTCATTGCGCAGTATGGCGCTGTGCCGTTTGGCCACGATCCGGAGGCGATCTGGCGAGCGCTGGAAACGGTCCGGCAGGAGTCGCGGCCGAATCTTGTCATCGCTTCGATTTCCCCAGCGGCCGGGGAATTGGCAGAGCGACTGATCGCGGTCGCCCCGCCGGGTCTCGCCCATGCCGTGTTCACCAATAGCGGCGCTGAAGCGGTGGAAGCGGCGATCAAACTGGCACGCTGCCGTACCGGCCGGTTCGGGATACTCTCCGCCCGCGAGGGCTTCCACGGCCTGACGCTGGCGGGGATGTCGGCGACCGATACGGAGTTTTTCCAGCGCGGCTTCGGCGCGCCGGCACCTGGTTTCAGGTACGTGCCGTTCGGAAATCTCGCAGCGCTGGAAGCAACACTGGCGGCTAGACCGGATTATTTTGCGGCTTTTCTGGTTGAGCCGATCCAAGGGGAGTCGGGGATTCACGTCGCGCCTGCGGGCTATCTTAAAGCCGCACTGCAGCTGTGCCGCCGTTTTGGTGCATTGCTCATTCTCGATGAGGTGCAAACCGGGATGGGAAGGACCGGTACTCTGTTCGCCTGCGAGGCAGATGGAGTGACGCCCGATATTCTCACGCTGGCAAAAGCGCTTGGCGGCGGACTGATGCCCATTGGGGCCTGCCTTTATAGGCCCGAGGTCTATGATGAGCACTTCGACTTGCGCCACGGCTCCACTTTTGCGGGCAACACGCTCGCGTGCCGGGCCGCGCTGGCGACGATAGCGGAGTTGACTAAGGACGACCGGCGTCTCCTACACCACGTGGCTGCGGTCGGAGATCGACTGAAGGAAAAATTGCGAGAGCTGCAAGACGAATACCCCGCGCTAGTGAAGGAGATCCGAGGGCGAGGGCTGATGCTTGGGCTCGAGTTGACTCTCGAACATGTCAGCAAGACGCAGGATGGATTGCTGGCGGCCCTACAGGAGCACAACCTCCTATTGCACCTGGCGGTCAGCTTTTTGCTCAACGTCGAGCAGATGCGCATCACGACTTCCTTTACCCACGGTCACGTGCTTCGCATCGAACCGCCACTGATTGCTGACGAGACATTGTGCGACCAACTGATCGGCGCATTGCGGCGACTGCTGAATGTCCTGCAATGCGGCGATGCCAGTCACCTTCTAGGGCACCTCGCGGATAGGTCCCCTGTACGCGCGCCCTATCAATTGAGCCAGGCGCAGCGGCGGCTTTCCGCGTCGTCCGCTGTGTTGCCGCACAGGTACGGTGAGAGCGAACCCACACGCTTCGCCTTCATCCTTCACCCCCTAAGCATCGGCGACATGCGGCGTTTGGATGGTACTCTGAAAAACTTCACGGACGGCGAATTGCAGCGGCTCAGGTCGCGTATTCTCCCCTTCATCAAGCCCTCTCCGGTTAACCAACTCGCCATTCGATCGGCCGACGGCAGCATTGCGGAGGGCGAACTGATCCTGCTGCCCAATTTGCCTTCGGAAATACTCGCGCTGCCGGGGAACGAAGCCCTCGATCTCGTTCAGAGCGCGGTCGATTTGGCGGCCGAGCGCGGCGCCAAAGTGATTGGGCTCGGTGGCTTCAGCTCGATCGTGTCCGACGGCGGGCTTGCATTGCAGACTCCGCCCGGCGCGACCCTGACAAGTGGGAACAGCTTCACCGCCTGGGTTGCCATGCGCGCCGTCGAGGCGGTTTGCGCAAGCCGGGGCTTCGCTCTGGCGACCTCGAGGGTCGCCGTCGTCGGCGCTGCCGGCGCAATCGGGCATGCCCTGACCCTGCTTTGTAGCGAGCGCATTGGGCAGATGATCCTCATCGGCAACCCCCGTGCCGGCGAAGCAAGCATCGGCAACTTGCGCGCAGTCGTCCAAGATTGTGAGAGGCACGTGACTTCGCTTTCTGGCAAGAAAGGAAAGTTTCCCACCGGCAGCCTTGCACAGCGGTTAATTCGGCGAGAATCGGCTGGACAAATGGCGGGTTCCGATCCCGACCCGGCAATGATCGTCACGGTTGATCTCGACCAATATCTTCCCACGGCGGATATCATCTTCACCGCAACCAGCGCCGTGCTTCCATTCATTTCGTCGCGTCACCTGAGAAAAGATGCGATCGTCTGCGACGTCTCCCGGCCATTCAACATTGCATCCGACCTGGCTCAAGAGCGGCCGGACCTGGCGATTGTGCTCGGTGGCCTAGTCCAGGCGCCGAAGAACTCGCTGCTGGGGCTGCTCGAAGAGCGCGATCGACCGAATATTCTGATGGCCTGTGCGGCCGAAACCATTGTCCTTGCCCTATCTCGTTATCGCAGCAATCACCTCTGCGGCCGTCTCGATCTCGCAACGATCGAGGAGATGGCTCGGCTGGCCGGAAGGATGGGGTTTTCCGTTGCGGCTTGATTCTGCTCGGCACGCGTCACAGGCGCGATGACGAAATATAGAAAGCCATGGCTGCTGGCCGATTAGCAAAACGTGTTTGCGTCATCGGCGCGGGCATGGCGGGACTTGCTGCCAGCAAAGTGCTGCATGAAGATGGGTTCGATGTTACTGCGTTCGAAAGAGAACCGGCCATTGGCGGCGTATGGATTGCGTCGCGCACCTATCCCGATCTGCGAGCCAATATCTCCGGGGAAGCATACGCCTTCACCGATCACCCTTTCCAAGTTAGTGATGATTACCCGTCTGCGCCTCAGATTCGCACCTATCTCGACTCTTATGCCGACCGCTTCGGCCTGCGGCGGCTGATTCGCCTCGCGACCGAAGTCATTAAGGTACGCCACGCGCGCTCGCAGTCAGGGGAAATATCGGGTTTCGAGGTCACGGTTCGGCCAGCAGATGATCCAGGCTCGCCGCAGACGCTGTCATTCGATTTCGTGGTTATTTGCAACGGCATCTTCTCGATACCACGTATCCCAGTGATCGAAGGCCGCAGTGACTTTGCGGGGCAAGTCTTTCACTCGAGCGAGATCGGCAACTTCGAGTTCCCTACCGGCAAGCGGGTGGTCGTGGTGGGCGCCGGCAAATCGGCGCTCGATTGTGCGGCGCTGGCGGCACGGCGCGGAGCGTTGACGAGCCTCATCTTCCGACGGCCGCATTGGATGCTACCGCGGTTTTTCTTCAGTCGCATTCGCGCCGACAAGTTGATGATGACGCGGTTCTCGGAACTTTTCAGTAAGTACCATCGCATGACTCGTGCCGAAGCGTTCCTGCACGGACCAGGAAGGCTTCTGGTCCATTTGTGGTGGCTTCAAAGTGAAACTCTTATCAGGATGCATCTAGGTCTTCCGGCAGCGTTCAGACCCACCCACTCCTTACGCGCAGATTTCGCGAATGTTGGTGCCGGAGGGGAATTCTATGACTTGCTGCGGCGAGGCCAGGTCATTGCGAGACGCAGCAACGTGTCGAGATTTACGCGAGCAGGTCTAGAACTCTCCACCGGCGAGCAACTCTCCGCTGATATCGTCATCTTTGCGACCGGTTGGGAGCAGAGCGTTCCGTTCCTGGCGCCGGAGTTGCGCGACGCCGTGCAGAAACACGGTCGCTTGAAGCTTTATCGCTTCATTCTGCCGCCGCATGAGCAACGCCTCGGGTTTATCGGATATGTAGCATCGATTGCATGCCAATTTACGTCGGAGCTAGGGGCTCATTGGCTTTCGCAGGTATTTCGTGGCGAGATGAAATTGCCCAGCACGCCCGAGATGGACGCCGAGATCGCCCGGGTTGAGCATTGGACGGCTCAAGTTGTGCCAGATCGGGAACTTGGCTACTTCGTCCTTCCAAGTATGGCCCACTATGCCGACGAGCTTTTGTGCGATATGGGGATTGCGATCAGGCGTAAGGGTAATGTGTTCGCGGAATTCCTGGCGCCGTTCTGGCCCGCGCGGTACGCGACGCTTGCCGCCGAGCGTCGCCAAGCAAGAAAACATGACGCGGCTGATTAGGTCACCGCACGCAATGCGCTCAGCAACCCAGCAAGCTGGTCAGTTCGAGCCGTGGACAGCGCTGCTTTTGAAAATATTAGACGCGGGTATTTCAGGTATTTGACCTACTAGCAACGTCCCTCCGTAACGAACCATGAGCGCCACCAAAGGGCTGACCCCCTTGATGAAGGCGTACAACGGTTCCGAATAACAACCAAGTTTTGCCTTGAACGAGTTTGCCGTCATACCGACCTCGATGCTTAAAACTTTTTTTTTCAAGGCGTAATCGAGAGCGGCGTATATTAAATTGAAATACAGATCCAAATCGGCGTTAAGCTTATAGTCTAGGCCAGCATACAGCATGTGACATGCCGAGCCGGCATGTAGGCACCACCCGAGGGAAATTATCCTTGCATCTTTAGCGAACAGAATCAGATTGATCTGATCACCCAATCGGAATGTCAACTCACGAAAGAAATCAATCGAAAGAGCTTCAAATTTGAATTTCGCCTTCTCAAGCATCTGATTATAAAGCCCGTGCGCTTCAGGCGTGTATATGCTCAAGATCTGCTCTGGATCAGTTAGAATGGATATTTCGACCCCCGCCTGCTTAAGTTTTTTGATCGAGCGGTTGATCTGCTTGCGGTAGTGCGATCTCAAGGCCGCACAATAGTGCTCAAGATCGCGAAACAGCGGCCGAAACAGCTGTATCGGCGGAATTGGAACCCGAAGATACCCGAGATTCGAAAGTGGGCTTGTCCACTCCAACTCGCATCGCCTAAACTCTTTGTAGACAATCGCATCGATTTTCAGCTCCGACGCCAGTCCGCGCACTATCTCGTCCAGCAGTGAAAGAATCTGTGGACTCGTGCTCGGTACGGTGAGAGCCAACGTATGCTGACCGATCATCAGTGGCAGTCCGCAGATAAGCAGTTTCAACCGTCGCAGCCTGGACGAGACCAGCCGGAGGTGCCGAATGGTCCACGCCAGTCCAGGATCGGCAAAATTTGCAAGATCCACATCGGTCGCACATAGGCTGGTACAAGCTACCGGAAACTCGTTGTTCTCATAAAAAATGACGTACCAGAACCGATGGCTGTGTTTCATGCCAATCTCCACAGCCGTCATGAAGGATGGATCTAAGAAGATCGACCCACCACACGCAGATCGTACGTACTGCCAGTCCTTCAGATTGATTTCATCAACGGAATGGAAAACTCGGAATGTGTAACCCAATCATCACTCCTGGAGACAGAAAACCAGGCAACAAAGAAAATACACGAACTTAGGCGTTAGCGAAATCCAGATGATCGTCCCTGCGACAGCAGGTCGCTTGATCCGGCGAACGCGCTTTGAGATAACACTAGCCTTCGCCGACCGGCCCAGCAACATCGTTAAACGTCGAGTGGGCCGGCCGCCGGTTTCCCTCATGACTGCGCGGAATCGCGCTGAAAGTGACTTACAGTAAGTTCCGCCGTGTTCGCGACAGCGAGCAGCTGATCGTGGCCGGTTGACGCATTTAAACAAACCTTGCAATGTCTTCACGAGCGTATTTGTGAGAGAGGGCGGCACGCATGACCTCCATGGAACCGATCGCGATCATCGGTATTGGTTGTCGAATGCCTGGCGGTGTCCGAAGCACCGATGACCTGTGGAGCTTGCTGTCCCACGGCGTAGACGCGATCAGTGAGGTCCCGAGCGAGCGCTGGAATCCATTGGCGATATATCATCCGGACCCGTCCAAACCAGGCCGAATGAATTCCCGATGGGGCGGTTTTCTCGACCATATCGATCGGTTCGATGCGCAATTCTTCGGCATCAACCCACGCGAGGCGGCAGCGGCCGACCCACAGCAACGATTGTTGCTGGAAGTCGCTTATTCCGCCGCAGAGGATGCTGGCCTGACGCTGCATTCGCTGGCTGGCACGCGGGCGGGAGTTTACGTTGGAATCTCCTCCTATGATTATAGCTTGCTGCAGCTTAACGACCGAGGTGCGATCGATGGCTACACCAACCTCGGTTCATCGCACTGCATCGCCGCCAACCGTCTGTCGTATTTTTTTAATCTCATCGGGGCGAGCCTTGCCGTCGACACGGCATGCTCCTCCTCGCTGGTCGCGGCTCACCTGGGCTGCCAGAGCCTTTGGACCGGGGAAAACGAACTGGCATTCGTTGCTGGGGTCAACCTGATCTTGCGTCCCGAGACCACCATCGGGTTCTCCAAGGCCTCGATGTTGTCGCCCGACGGCCGTTGCAGAAGCTTCGATGCGCGCGCCAACGGCTACGTGCGTGGCGAGGGCTCTGCCGTCGTTATTCTCAAGCCGCTCGCGCGTGCATTGGCGGACGGCAACCGTGTTCATGCCGTCATTCGTGCCACCGCTGTGAACCAGGATGGCCGCACCGATGGCATTACGGTTCCAAATCGGGCTTCTCAGGCAGCCAACATCATCGATGCCCTGCGCCTCGCCAACATCGTGCCCGAGAGCGTGCAATACGTCGAGGCGCATGGAACTGGAACGCCGGTCGGCGATCCAATCGAGGCTGCTGCGATCGGGGCGACGTACGGCAAAGCGAGAAGCAATAGCGAGCGTTGCGTGATCGGCTCGATCAAGAGCAATATCGGTCACCTGGAATCCGCCTCCGGCATTGCCGGATTGATCAAGGCGGCATTGTGCCTGCAGCACCGCCAGATTCCTGCGACCCTGCATTTCGAGCAGGCACACGCGGAAATTGATTTGAACGATCTGCGGTTGCACGTCGCGCAACAGCTCCAGCCCTGGCCTGAGACGAATGGACAGCCTGCGCGTGCGGCTGTGAATTCTTTTGGCTTCGGCGGCACCAACGCGCATGCCATCCTGGAAGCGCCGCCCGAACGGGCGGCCGCCTTCGGCGCGAAAACACAATGCGCCGACGGGCGCGCGCGGCTATTGCCGCTGTCGGCGCGCAGCGCGGCGGCGCTCACCGATCTGGCCCGGTCATATCTCAACGAGCTCACGAACGCGCACACCTTGCAGCATGCACCGCTGCACGACATCTGTTTCTCGGCCGCTCACAAGCGATCCCATCACGAGCACCGGCTGGCTCTCGTCGCCCATAATAAAGCAGAACTCGCAGAGCAACTTGAAGCGTTTCTGCACGGACAAACTGGGGTCAGCAGCTCCACCGGCAAGATATCCGGCAGCGGTTCATGGCCCGTGTTTGTGTGCTCGGGCATGGGCCAGCAATGGTGGGCGATGGGGCGCGAGCTGCTGGCGCAGGAGCCGGTTTATCGCGAAGCCGTCGGGGAGGTCAGCGCTCTATTTGGCCAGCTCGCCGGCTGGTCGTTGCTGGACAAGCTGAGCGCGGACGAACAGAATTCGGAGATCCAGCATACGCATATCGGGCAACCGGCGATTTTTGCAACGCAGGTCGCGCTGGCGGCGCTGTGGCAATCCTGGGGCATCCCACCCGCAGCCATCGTCGGGCATAGCGCGGGTGAGATTGCAGCGTCCTACATCTGTGGCGCGCTTTCCCTGGAAGACGCCGTGTTGGTCGCCTTCCACCGCAGCCGTCTGCAATACCTCTTGGCCGGGCAAGGCGCGATGCTGGCGGCGGGTATTTCCCGCCACGAAGCAATGCGCCTGGTCGAACGCCATCCACAGGCAATTTCCCTTGCCGCCATCAATGGCCCCAGCTCAGTGACTCTGTCGGGCGATGCCGCCGTGCTCGCCGAAATAGACAAGGCCCTCAACGAAGCGGGCGTGTTCAGTCGGCCATTGCAGGTGGACGTCCCGTTCCATTGTCCGAAGATGGAGCAGATCGAAACCGAGCTGCTGGAATGCCTGAGCGGTATCCGTCCGCGGCGAGCGTTTAAGCCATTCATCTCCACCGTCACCGGCACGACGCTCGTGGGAACGGAACTGGATGGCGCTTATTGGTACCGCAACGTACGGCAACCTGTGCTGTTCTCCGATGCCATGGGAGAGCTCATTGGGGCAGGCCATCGGCTGTTCCTTGAAATCGGCGCCCATCCCATCCTACGGGTCGACATCGCGGGGTGCTTGCGCGAAAGGTCCACGCAAGGAGCGGCGTTGGGTTCGCTGCGGCGGGCCGAGCGGGAACGGGCATCGCTGCTGGGATCGCTCGGCGAGCTCTATACGCTCGGCTGCGAGATCGACTGGCAGCGGCTCTTTCCGACCGAGGTGACGGCGGTCAAGCTGCCGCTATACCCGTTCCAGGCGGAAGCTCATTGGCGGGAATCCGAGCGGGCACGCCGGACGCGCACCGGCTATTGCGTTCATCCATTGCTGGGAGACCGGCTCGAGGGACCGCAGCCGTCCTGGCAGGTAGAGCTCGATACGGCAAGACTGAGCTATCTTGTCGATCATCGGGTCGGCGACTCCACCATCTTTCCGGGAGCGGGATATGTCGAGATGGGGTTGGCAGCCGCCCGCGAGACTTTTGGACCGGTACCCTGCGCCCTCGACGAGGTCGAGTTCCAAAATTTCCTGACGCTTGACCGGGACTGCACCGCACGGGTGGTGCTCGATTCCGGTGACTTCAGCGTCTTCGCTCGTGCCAACTCTCTGGACGACACGTGGGAATTGCAGGCGCGCGGACACGTAAGGCAACTTGCCGGAATGATACCGGCCCCGGCCGATATCGGGAATGTTCGTCGGCGATGTCCCGAGCCGGTCAGCGTCGAAGATTGCTTTCAGCTCTTTGCCGACCTGGGTTTGCATTACGGGCCGACCTTTCGAGGAATTGCGCTGTTATGGCGGGGCGAACGGGAGGCATTGGCCGAGATACGAATCCCGAGGGAGCTGAGAGAACAACGATCCGATTATCGATTGCATCCGGCGGTTCTGGATGCCTGCTTTCAATCCGCGTTGGCGGCTTTGCCGGCGAACAGCTGGCGGGCGAGCAAAGGCGTAACCTACGTTCCCGTCAGAATCGAGCGCTTCCGATTTCACGCAACACCGCCAAATCATTTTTTCTCACGTGCGCAAGTAAATCGATTTGATCCATCAGAGCTTAACGCAGACATTCAACTGCTCGACAGCGATGGCAACTGCCTCGTCGAGATACAGGGTTTCGTTTGCCGGTCTATTCAACTTCGCGCGCAACCGGCGCAAAAGAACTCTTATGAGCTCGAATGGGAGCTAAGTCTTCGTCGCGTGCCCGGCGCTCGCCGGTTAAACCACTTGCCTTCACCAGCAACGATGGCTCCGATCATCGAGGAGGCAAAAGAGAGCCTCAATCGCCGGTTCAGTCGTCATCGGTTTCAGAACGAGTTCCATTCGCTCTGGCGAGCGACAGCGGCCGCCTACATCGTACGCGCGTTACGCATGCTGGGCTGGAAGCAATCGGCCGGGGCGATGTCGATCGAGTCTCTCTCCGATCAAGCTGTGGCGCCGCAATATCATCGCTGGCTGCGGCTGATGGCGAAGGAATTGACCGCACACGAGCTTAGTGCGAGCGCGGAACCGCAACAGCTTTGGAAGACGCTCTGGGAGCAGTTTCCGGAGAGCCAAATCGAAGCGATGGTATCCCGAATTTGCGGAGAGCATCTGCCGGCCGTGCTGAGGGGCGATGTGGATCCGCTAAATCTTCTGTTTCCGGAAGGTGAGTTGACAAATTTGGAATCCTTTTACCAGGATTCGCCGACCCTTCGCTTCGGCAATCTGCTGACGCAGAAAGCCGTCCTTGAGATCGTCCGATGTTTGCCGCCGGGGAAAGCTTTGCGAATTCTTGAGGTCGGGGGAGGAACCGGCGGAACGACGAGCTTCATCCTTCCTGTCTTGCCGGAAAATTGTACCGAATATGTCTTCACCGATGTCTCGCCGCGTTTTCTGGCACACGCGCAACCTAAGTTCGAGCGGTACTCGTTTGTGCAATATCGGACCCTCGATATCGAGAACGACCCTATCGAGCAAGGATTCGATCCGCATTCGTTTGACCTGATTATTGCATGCGACGTGTTGCATGCCACACGCGACCTTCGTCGGACGCTTCACCAAGTCAAGCAGCTGCTCGGCTCCGGCGGGATGCTGGCACTAGTGGAGCTCACGCGCCCTTGGCTGGGCATGCATTTGATCTTCAGCCTGCTGAAAGGATGGTGGCTGTTCGACGACGATATCCGGCAGGATCAACCCTGTATTTCCCAGGACCAATGGAGGAGCCTGCTGTGTGAGAGTGGATTTAGCGAGACGGTCTGCATCGCCGATTGTCCCGAGCTCGAGCACTCACAGCACTCGCTCATTCTCGCGCGCGGTCCGCAGCTACCCTTCTTGTCGACCGTGGTGCCGCAAGCTCCCGAAGAGCCGAAAGCGTGGCTCCTTTTTACGGATCAAGGCGTCGGAGGTCGACCGAGCGTGGGAACGCAACTTGCCCTCCGGCTTCGGGAGCGCGGAGATAATCCCATCCAGGTAATGACCGGCGCGAGTTTCCGACGAAGCACCGACGGTGCTTTTACCATCCGAGCCGGAAATCCCGAAGACATGCGTCACGTCATCGCGGAGATCGGTAAAGAAGCGCAGCAGCTCGCAGGTGTCGTATATCTGTGGAGTTTGGATGCTGAGAGCGGGGAATCGATGACCAGCGCTGTGCTTATGTCTTCAGCGATGCCAAGCTGTGTCGGCGCACTGCAGTTGTTCCAGGCGCTTGCGGCCGCAGAGAGCTGCAGCGCTGGCGGCATCTGGCTTGTCACCCGGTCGGCGCAGTGGATCGATAATCGGGCAGACCCGCTCCAGTTGGCGCAGTCTCCGTTCTGGGGGCTCGGCCGCGTCGCGATGACCGAATACCAAAACCTGCATTGCCGGCTCGTCGATCTGACGACCTGCTCGCGCGAGGAGATCGATTGCCTGGTCGAAGAATTGAATGCCGGCGACGACGCGGAAGATGAAATCGCCTTGCACGGCGAGTTGCGATACGTGCACCGCTTGCGGCCGGTTTCGGCGCCGGCCGGGCATGGATCAGCTGGCGAACCAGGTCAGCAGCCATTCCGAATCGAATTGCAGCGGCCGGGAATTGTGGAGTCGCTCTCAGCACGATCTTTCAGACGCATGGCGCCCAAGTCCAATGAGGTCGAAGTTGAAATTGCTGCTGCCGGTCTTAACTTCAAGGACTTGATGCTGGCCATGGGAATGGTTCCCAAGGAGGCGCTCGCGAATGATGCTGCTGGCCGGCTTCTCGGTCTGGAGTTTGCCGGTCGCGTGGTCTCGGTCGGAGACCATGTTTCGGAATTTGCCGTTGGTGATGACGTCGTGGGTGTTGGCCGCGGCTTGGCGAGTCATATCACCGTCGATCAGCGATTTGTTGCGCGCAAGCCAAACCATCTCACATTCGAACAGGCGGTGACAATTCCCAGCGCCTTTCTCACGGCCTGGTATTCACTACACACTCTCGGACAGACGCAGCCGGGGGAACGCGTGCTGATCCATTCCGCCACCGGCGGAGTCGGGCTCGCGGCCGTTCAACTCGCCCAGCGGGCGGGGGCAACCGTGTTCGCGACCGCCGGCTCGCCCGAGAAACGGGAGCTACTCAGGGCGCTCGGCGTGCCGCACGTAATGAACTCGCGCACGCTCGCCTTTGCCGACGAGTTGCTCAAATTGACCGAGGGTGAGGGCGTCGACCTTGTGCTGAACTCGCTGGCGGGCGAAGCAATCGAGAAGAATCTCTCGATTCTGCGACCCTATGGACGCTGCATCGAGATCGGTATCACCGACATCTACCAGAATCGCAAGATCGGAATGCGGCCACTGCGAAAGAACATTTCTCTATTTGCAGTCGATTTGGGCGCCGACTTCGTTCAGCGCGGTGACCGGCGGCCGACAGTTCTGCGCGAGGTGCTGGAGCGATTTGAAAACAATGAATTGCGGCCGCTCCCGCACCGGGTATTTCCGGTGGCGCGTGTTGTTGATGCGTTGCGTCAGATGGCGCAGGCGAAGCACGTCGGTAAGCTGGTTGTCTCGATGAACGATGCGGAGGGGCTGCAGATCGAGCCGCAGCCCCGTGCTTTCGCGCTCGATCCCGACGCAGCCTACCTGATCACCGGCGGGCTTGGAGGATTCGGGTTGGCTGTCGCCGACCGCCTGGTACGGCGTGGAGCTCGGCAAATCGCCCTCGCAGGCCGCGGCGATCCCTCGCCATCGGCACTGGCTGCTGTGGATGTGATGCGGCAGCGGGGCGCCGAGGTGAGGATTTGCAAAGCGGATATCACCGATCGCGAACAAGCGCGGGAGGTCATAGCGAATGTCCAGCGGTCGATGGGACCGTTGCGGGGGATCATTCATGCCGCCATGGTGCTGGATGACACACCGATCGAGCGCATGACCGAGGAGCGGATGGCCAAAGCCATGGCGCCGAAAATAATGGGTGCCTGGAATCTCCACAAACTGACGACTGATGCTCCATTGGACTTCTTTGTTCTATTCTCGTCGTTCGTCTCGGTCGTCGGCAATCCCGGGCAGGCGAATTATGCTGCCGGCAACGCCTTCCTGGATGCGCTCGCGCATTACCGAAGAATACGCGGGCTTCCTGCGCTCAGCGTGAACTGGGGGGCGTTGCGGGATGTCGGGCACGTCGCCAACAGCCCCGAGACTTTGCAGCGGTTCGACCGGCTTGGCGTAAAGGCCATGCCCATCGCGGAAGCGCTCGACGCCCTCGATGAGCTCATGTCCAGCAATGCCGCGCAGATCGCGGTGGCGAGGATGGAATGGAAAGATCTTTTACGCTCGGCGTGGTCACGTGTTCCGGCACGGTTCGCTGACTTTGCCGGCGAAGCCGGTCGGGAGGACAGGCAGTCGACGATGAGCTCGCGCGTGCAGGAGA
>Ga0209331_1000033_pt1 | contig 40780 bp, 44 predicted proteins | sample JacPinW_OM3H0_M3_FD_187971 | JGI IMG/M metagenome (GOLD analysis project Ga0209331, IMG submission 187971) | Forest soil microbial communities from Algoma, Ontario, Canada - Jack Pine, Ontario site 1_JW_OM3H0_M3 (SPAdes) (version 2) | ecosystem: Environmental > Terrestrial > Soil > Boreal...
CGGGATATTCTTGACGACGCTCTTCTCGAACGGCGAAGGCGTTCCATAAAGCTGGCTTCCCATCGGATCGCCGGGCGTCTTCATCCATTCCGGAACGTTGGGCGGGAGGTTGTCCGCATTAGCGGTGGCCGCCAAGGCGTCGCGGCCGGCGACACCGCCCGCCAGAACGGCCCCACCCATCAATGCGCCACCTTCGCGAAGAAAACGCCGGCGCGATGTTACCGCAGGATCATGGTCGACGTCGGTTGGCTCGGTCATCGTTCATCCTCCGTTCGAAGCGGCGGGTCTAGAACAACCCAACGAACCCTCCCCAATATTTCAAATAGGGAGGCATCTTCGGCCAGCAAACACCTAAATTACGCTCGGTCGGGACTGGTTCCCTTCTCCCGACAGTGCGCTTCCGTCATCGATCACACCTTGAAAAGCTTGGCGTAGCGCGCCTTGATCTCCTCGCTCTGCGCCAGCACCGCGGCAGGGTCGGACTTGAGCAGTTTCAGTGCTGACAGCGGCCGGTGACCGGGCTTTTCCTTGATTTGCGCATGGAACGAGCGATGCGCGTAATTATCGACCAGCAATTGCTGGCCCTCTGCGCTGAAAAAGAAGCTCTGGAACAGCCGCGCGGCATTCGGATTGGGTGCGCTGCGAAACACGCCGCTGGGAACGATGATGAGCGGTGAGCCTTCGGTCGCATAGACGACCTCGACTGGCTGACCCTGGTCCTTGAGCAGCAGCAAGTTGTAGTCGTTGCCGTCGGCCATGACGGCCCGCTCCCCCAGCAGCAGCTTTTTCGGCGGGTCCGCCGCCGACTGCACCTGCAACACCTTTTGCTGGGCAAGCCTTTCGAAATACGACCAGCCCAGTTCGCGTGCGAGCACGAACGTCGCGGTCATGATCGCGCCGCTGTAGCCGGGATGCGCCTTGACGATCTTGCCTTGCCACTTCGGATCGAGCAGATCGGCGTAGCTTTTCGGCGCCTCCTCGGGCTTTACCAGATTGGTGTTATAGCCGATGACTTCGATCCAGCCGCACGAGGTCGCATACATCCCATCGGGATCGACTTGATCCGCCGGGAAATGCCGGGCCACATCGTCGGGAACGTAAGGCGCGAGCCAGTCCTTTCCTTTCCAGTCAAGATAATGCGCGGGGTCGGTGCTGTTGGCGACGTCGACCGCGTTGATGCCGCTCGCCTGCTCCTGGGCGATGCGCTGGAAGATCCGCTCGGCGCCCGAGCGCTCGACGCGGACGGCTATTCCGGGATATTTGGCTTCGAATGCCTTGCCCAACCGTTCGGCGACGTTCAGCTCCAGCGCGGAGTAGTACGAGACCTTGCCCTCCTTGCGCGCGGCCTCAATCAATGCGGGCGTCACGCTGGTCGGCGGCGGCGCGGCTGCCCGGATCGGATCGGCGAACAGCACTCCGGCAGCAACCGCGGTCGAGGTTTTCAGCACCTCGCGCCTGGTCCATTTTCGATCTCGCATGGCGTTTCCCGTGAGTTGCGCGCCTTATAGGCTGGCGCGATGAATGATGGATTGGAGCATAGCAGAATGCCACGGACTGAGGTTCTGATCATTGGTGCAGGTCCGAGCGGTCTGGTGCTGGCACTTTGGCTGACAAAGCTCGGCGTCAAGGTGCGTATTGTTGACAAGACCGCCGAGCCAGGAACCACCTCGCGCGCTTTGGCGGTTCAGGCACGCACGCTCGAACTCTACCGGCAGCTTGATCTTGCCCAGACCTTGGTCGCGAGGGGCCACAAGGTTCCCGCCGTCAATCTTTGGGCGAAAGGCGAATCGGCGGCCCGTCTTTCGTTTGAAAACGTCGGCTCCCGCCTGACGCCCTACCCCTTCCTGCAAATCTTTCCCCAGGACCAGCACGAGCGGCTGCTGATCGAGCGGCTGGAAGCGCTTGATGTCACGGTCGAGCGGCGCACCGAACTGATAAGTTTTGCTCAGGGGGAAAATCGCGTCATAGCTCGCCTGCGCGGGCCCAATGGTCAGGAGGTTGATTGCGAGGTGAATTACATCGTCGGTTGTGACGGTGCGCGCTCGATCGTGCGCGAAACGATCGGCACCGGCTTTCCCGGCGGCACCTATCGGCAGATTTTCTACGTCGCCGATGTCGAAGCAGCCGGCCCGGCAATGAACGGCGAATTGCACATCGATCTCGACGAGGCTGATTTCCTGGGCGTGTTCCCGCTGGCCGGACAGGGACGCGCGCGCCTGATCGGAACGGTACGCGATGAGCGAGCCGACCGCGCCGATTCGCTGACGTTTAAAGACGTCAGCGACCGGGCGATCAACGACCTCAAGGTCGAGGTCAAGAAGGTCAACTGGTTTTCAACCTATCATGTGCATCATCGGGTGACGCAGCATTTCCGCAGAAGTCGGGCGTTCCTGCTTGGCGACGCGGCGCATATCCACAGTCCAGCCGGCGGACAGGGCATGAATACCGGGATTGGCGACGCCATCAATCTCGCCTGGAAACTTGCAGCCGTGCTCGCCGGCCGCGCCGATGACAATCTGCTCGACAGTTACGAAGCCGAGAGGATCGGCTTCGCCCGACGACTGGTCGCGACAACCGATCGCATATTCAGCTTCGTGACCGCGGAGGGGCGGATCGCCGATGTCATGCGCACGCGTGTCGCGCCCGTGCTGATTCCGATCGCCATCGCATTTGCGCCGGTTCGCGAGTTTATGTTCCGGACCGTCTCGCAGATCACGCTGAACTATCGCGGGAGCCCGTTAAGCCGTGGCGCGGCCGGGCATGTCCACGGCGGCGACCGTCTGCCATGGGCGCCGGTTGATGGTATGGACAATTTCGCGACGCTCGCAACGATGGATTGGCAAGTCCATGTCTATGGCTCGGCCAGCGCCGAACTCGCTGCATGGTGCGCGGCTCAAAACGTACCGCTTCACATATTCGACTGGCGATCCGAGTATGAGGTGGCGGGGCTCGCCCGCGATGCGCTTTATTTGCTCAGACCTGACACTTACGTGGCGCTTGCCGACGGCTCTGGCGCACCGGATGCGCTCGACCGCTACTTCGCCGATCACGGCATCCAGCCTGCGCCGCCGTCACGAACGAGCTGAAATACTGCTTCAAACAGCACATTCCCCTTCTGGCCGAAATCGAACGTGACGCCTTGAATGCAATATTCGATGTTATTTTCCTCGAAACCCTCTCGATATCGTTCCGAAAATTGCTCCTCTCATACTGGCGGTATCTGCGACATTGCTGGACGACGAGCCGAACAGCGTGACCACGAGTTGCTTATGCTGCGCAGATGTCGGTCGAAGGCGCAGTCCAATGGCGGCTTTTGAATGGCTTGAAACTTCCGCTTCGATCCACCCAAGCGCACCAAGATAAAGCTGGACGGTTTGATTGGACAGACGCGCCGGCAACGTTCGGGCGAAGGACATCTGCGCACTGGATGTCGAGAGCCCGGTAACATGACCGGAGATGACGTTATCGCCCAAAGCGAGTTGGGCCGCTTCATCGACCGCGAAGAGTGCCTCGCCGCGAGGCAACTCGAAGCAGACCAGGAACGCGATGAAGGCAATAAGCATCGCAATGCCGGCCCAGAGCAAATTGAAGAAATCGACAGAGGAAATCTCGCCCGCCGCATATGGCGAGACAAACGCCCAAACGATGCTGGCGGCAGAGCTTAGCGAGATCAAACCGAAGACGGACGCGAGCTTCCAATGCACCCGGGGTGCGGAGCGGTCGCCGCCCTTGTCCGTAATCTTGAACGGCCGTCCGAACGGCTTAACGACAGCACTGAGAAGCGTGGCAGTAATCGCAAACGCCGTCACTGCGTGGGTTGCTTCCATAAAAAAGGGAAGCGTGCGCGACCTGGAAATCCAGGCCATGTAGGTCATCTGGCCGAGCAGAGCCGGCACCCCATATCGCAAGAATGAAAGATAATCCGTCTCGAACGCTGGCATGCCCGCAAACCAATAGATTGGAGGAGCCACCAGCAGCAGCACCATGAATGGCTTGCAGAGCCAATTCAACACACCATGCAGATAGTGCCACCTTTGAGTGAACGTAAATCCCGATCCAAACAATGGCCCTTGACGAAGCAAGGCCACTTGAATCGTTCCAAGGCACCAGCGGGCCCTTTGCGTGATGTATTCGGGTATTCCCTCGGCCGATAATCCAATGCTGAGTCTCTCGTTCAGCCACGACGTTCGGTAACCCTTCGCCAACATTGTATAAGTCAGATTTATATCTTCCGAGATCGCTTGGCTCGGAAATCCGCCGATCTCGGTCAAACGGTCGCGGCGAACGACAAAGGAAGTCCCTACGCAGAACGCGCATCCCCACGCATCCTTGGCCGGCTGAAATATATCGAAAAAGAAGCGTTGGTCGTCGACCCAACTCTGCGCCGCCAGCAGATTGTGCTGGATCGGATCAGGATTGTAATAGAACTGCGGGGTCTGGACCACGGCCACGTCCGGATTCGAAAGCAATCCGACCGTACGCTTCAAGAAATCGCGGCGCGGAGCAAAATCCGCATCCAGCACCAGAATAACCGGGGCGTTGGTCTGGGCTGCCGTGACCGCAAGACCGTTGTTCAGGTTTCCTGCCTTAGCGTCCCTGTTGTTGTCCCGGGTGATATAGCGCGCGCCCGCCGTCTCACAGTATTCGCGGAGCCATTTTCGCCTTGTATCGTCCAGAACCCAGACGGTGGCATCTGGATAGTCCAATGCCAGTGCGGTCAGAATCGACTTTTCTAAAATCTCGAGTGGTTCGTCATATGTGCAGATAAAGATATCTACGGGAGGGAAATTGCCTGCGCGTTCCATGCTGTTTTGCGCCGCATCAGCCTGCCCGGACCGATCGATATTGCGAAAAAGAATGACGATGGACATCATCGTGTAGACGATGGCGAGGGCCTCGAAAGCAAAGAAGAAATACTCCCATAAAGTCTGCACGGAAAATGCGAATGTCGGAAGCGTGTCATGCCAGCGCCACAGGGCATATATCACCAGCAACGAGCCGGCGGTCGAGCCGAACAAGATCCGGTCACGAGCCACCAAAGGATCAAGCAGTCGCCCCATCACAAGCAGTCCGGTCAGAAGCCCAAGATCTATCGACAAGATTGATGAATTGTCCGCAGCGCTTTCGAACATCAGTTCACCTTTCTGCCGGTAAATGGATTCCACGCCGTCGCCGCCAGCGTCGCCCAAGCGGTCGCTCCGAGATGAGGACGTCTGAAGTAAAAAAAGTCCGCTTCTGTACTGGTAGGGTCGAGCGAAAGACCCGTCGACACACGCGCCGCTCGGGTTGCGTTGAGAAAGCCGGATGGTGTCCGATCGGCTTCAAGCGTCGTCAGCAATTGCGCGCTGCGGACGGGATCGCCGGCGATCCGATATGCCAACGAGGCCTGCGCGGTCCCCTCGACCCAAAGACCATCCCGATCACCGTTAAAATCGAAGCCGTCCCCGACAGCCAGGTGCGTCGCAGCAAACTTGAGGGCAGATCGCCATTGTACGGGCGCATCCGGGATTGCCATCCATGGCCAGAGCTGTACGTCCAATGCGAGCATTCCGCTATCGTTGAGGCTGCCGTCGGGTTTGGTTCCCAACAGGAAATGATCCACATCGAAGGCTCTTCCGAGAAACTGCCGGGCCTGAGATGCCGCATCTGCATATTTTTGCTCGCTTGTCAGACGGAATAGCCAAGTCGCTGCCGCGTACACATCGACGTTATGCTCAGTCGATATCCATGTGAGTCGGACCTGCTTCGGATCGTAACCGTGGAATCCTCCGCGGAATCCGCTGCCTGAGGACACGTTCGCAATAACCCAATCGATCAGGCGCTCGGCGTCCGCCAGGAAGGACTCCTGCTTGGTTGCTTGATGCAGCGTTAGTAGCGCCAAGGCTGCCCAGGCAACGTTGCCTGTCGAAGTGCCGTCCTGGGCCGCGTCTTCAGCCCAAAGGTTTTGTTTGCTATCCCACCACCCCGGCAATGCCGGAGTCCCCTCGCCCACAGGCCCCGCCCGATAAGCATTCCGAACACGGCCATCTGTAAAAGTGCGGTCGTGGCGGACCGCGACGCTCAAGGCATTGCCGATGGTGGTTGCACTGGTGACGTTTCCGCATGCAACCAGGGCGATCACTGCGAGAGCGTTATCGTACACAAATGCCGTCGAAGCCAAACCTGCGGGCAGGCGGCTCTCATCTTGTCCGTGCTCGTAACTGCGGACAAAACCCGCCTTAGCGCCGGCCGCCTGCGATGCGACGGCGTCGGCCAACGGGGCGCAATAACGCGCTCGCTGAGATTCCGGGCCGCCATCCGCCGCCATGGAACTGGTCATCGTCGCGATGCAAAAGATGGTGACAACAGATCGGATCATCGGGAGACGGCAGCATCCGTCCACGGCATCCAATCTTCCAGCTCGGACGATTGATGCTCCGCTTGCGGGGCTGAACGGAATGCAGCCGCGAGCATGGCGAATCCTGCTTCACGTTTCCTTTCGTTGCCGCCTTCCGCTTGGACGGGACCTCTCTTGTTGCCCCACGACGTCACTAGCGTTTCCAAACGGCGCCAGGTAACCGACATGGAAGGAACGATGCCGTCATCCTCGGTTACGGTTACCCACTGACCAACGTCACAGGACGTCGACTGTTCGTGCTGAGCTGCGACTTCCGGGTGGACCGTGCCATCGGTCCGATTGTCAGGGGCGATGATTGCGTACAGTTCCCGCCGCTCGGTTTGCGGGAACGGGACGGCGAAGCGGTCGTCGATCTTATCGCTCGTCTTGGGCAACACAGCCGTCACGATGCCCGATCCGAAAGAAGCGCCGTCCACGCGGACGCGGGTGCCGACCTTCATGCTCTGGCCCTGCCGATACGAAAAAATCGCCACAACGAAGCGCTTGTCGCAGTCGACGAGCGACGCCACCGAGTCCCCGGCATTCACGTGCCGGCCGGGCGCAGCACCCACGTTCAGGATTTTGCCCGTGGTGGTAGCCCGCACATTGGCTTCGGCCAACGTGTCCAGTCTCTTTTGCTCTTTATTTATCAGACGCTGGTGATCTTCCAAAACCGCGGAAAGCTCTTTTTCCTCGATCTCCATTCGCTTTTCATCGAGGTCGACGTCCCGCCGTTTCTGAACGAGGGTACCTACCGCGATAAGATCATCTCCGACATAAATGCCTTTTTCCATGGCATCGAGCTGTGCGATTTTCTGATTGAGCTTCGCGTTTTCGGCATCCGCATTATGAAGCGCGGCCGAATACTGGTGAGTGGTTGGCTTGAGCATATACGTGCTCGCGGCGTCACGTGCGACCATGTCGGACTGCCGATCAACCAATGACTTCTTTTCTGCGCTTAAGGACTCGGATTGCGCAACTCGCGCACGCAGTTCGGCGATCTGCGACTGAAATTGTGTTTTAAGTTGTTCTGTCTCGTTCGCGATTTCGGAATCGATCATTTTCAGATATGCGCGGTCCGATTCCTTGTTTGCCTGCGCAGCTGCCAGTTTTTCCCGAGCCTCCGCGGCCTTTTCCTCTAGCGAAATTAGAGTTGCCCGATCCAACCTAACGTTCGATATCTGCGCAAGTGAATCACCGGCTTCCACCGTGTGACCGGGACTCATCGCCAAAGAGTCGATTTCTCCGTCGATGGGCGACGTCAATAGTGTAACGGGGGCATTGACCACCGCCCGATCGGATTGATCTGCGACAATCGGTGGAACGACAGTGGTGATCATCAGGAGCGAAAGGACACTTGCCACCACAAGCGAAGAAACCCGAAGGATCACAGGGTGGCGACCAGCTCGCGAAACAGCCGGGGTTTTTCTTGCGGAACTGGGGTCGACGTTTTCAGACATTGCTGGCTCCTGGATGAGTGACGTCCTCGAGAGCGCAGCCTCCAAATATAATTCTCAGTGACAATTCTTGGATAATTGCCTTGTTTTTAGCACTCACAGGAACGGAGTATTTCCGTTCCTCGGTAGTATAAGTTACCATTGCGGAAAAATCCGGCAATGTACGCCTTCATTTTCCGTTTTGCGTCGGGAGAAAGATTGCGCACACCGTTGGCAACTTTGTGGCCGGACCGATCTATCACCGTCTATTGATCATCCGATAACCAAATATGGAATATTTGCGAGCGCCGAGACATTCGTCTTACGATCATTTTCCAAATCCGAAGCAAGGCCCGTCAAACCAAAGTGCCTCAATCGTCAGGCCCGATCGCATTGGTCGGAGTGGGCCTATCAGTTATCTGCTGGCCAAACAGGCTGCCGATGAGTTCCACTGCGGTGCGCGCGGTACGGCCCCGCTCATCGAGGAATGGGTTGAGTTCCACAATATCGACTGATTGAACCAGCCCGGAATCATGCAGCATTTCCATCACCAAATGCGCCTCTCGATAGGTCGCGCCGCCGGGTACTGTGGTGCCGACGCCGGGTGCCAGGCTGGGGTCGAGGAAATCAAGGTCAAAACTTACGTGCAGTACGCCTTGGCGGGCTTTCACCTTGTCTATGATGCGGCGGATCAGCACCCCAACCCCGAACTCATCGATCTGGCGCATGTCGGCAACGCTGATGCGACGATCCCGCAGCAGATCGTTTTCCCGTTTGTCGATCGAGCGCGTGCCGAATAGTTGCAGTTGATCAGGATCGATAGGTGAGCGCGGCTCTCTACCCAGCAGGCTGTCCAGCCCGGGCTCGCCGCACAAGAATGCCGCCGACATCCCGTGCATGTTCCCGGACAGCGTCGTCGCGGGGGTGTTGTAGTCCGCGTGCGCATCCAGCCATACAACGAAGAGCTCACGGCCAATTTCGTGCCAGTGGCGAACAACCCCATTCACCGAACCCATCGATAGAGTGTGATCTCCGCCGAGAAAGATCGGGATCGCGCCGGATCGCGCCAGCTCATAGGCGCGCGCACTCAGTGCCCGGGTCCAGCGCTGGATTTCCCTGTAGTGCTTGGCATTGTCAGGCGGGGCGTCAGCAAGGTCGGCCACATCGCCAATTGGGAGATCGCCGTGGTCTTTTACTTCAAAGCCGAGTCCGTCGAGCAAGGTCAAAAGACCGGCCGTTCTCAGAGCGGCGGGCCCCATCAGCGTTCCGCGCTGTGACGCTCCAATATCGATGGGGGCACCAAGCACCGCAATTCGTTTGGTTAAATCTGATTTCGAAGCACCGATCACGACAAAACCTCTCAGGTAATCACAATCATCCGTAGTGTTTATCTGTACGTGCTTCGCAAAAGTCAGGAAAGAAGGCTTCGGCTCGCCGGCCCACTAATCATTTTCGCTTTTGCGGCTATTTTGGGAGGCCAGTGTAATCCAGGGAACCCAGGACTCAAATCAGGACCCAACAGCAGCGGCAACCCGGGAACAAAATTATCGGCCGCGCATTTTCTGTACGAGGCCGTCGCCCGCCGTTCAACACGGCGCCTGTCGCGGATAGCCAAAGGTCTTTGACCCGCTATTCAGAACTAGCGCTCGCGCGGATAGCCAAAGGTGGCGGCCTCATCGCGCTTCATCCCTCTGCGCATGGCAGGCGAGCCAGGGTCATAGCTTCGAGAGTAACGATAAGTGATCATTGAAACACCTCAGCCAATACCGCAACCCGGCATGGCCGAGCGCGCCATCGATACCGCAACCGATGTGTCGCGCACGATCACGGAAGTCTCCGCCGCACTGCAGGCCGCGGTTGATCGGCTAAGCCGCGCCATCGTGACCGCGCGGCAACCAGGGAAGCCGCTCTCGACCATCAGCGCCATTACCCGGGAAGCGCCGCTCGCGAGCTTGTTCGTCGCATTTTTGTTCGGCGTAGCGGTGGCGCGCCGGCGCTAGATCCGTCCTCAAGCGCAGCGCTACGCCCTCAAAACAACTTTGGCCCGCGCCGGTCCAGCTGGGATGTCCAGGTCATGAGAGTCGCTGCGGCGATCATCAGCGCGATCCCGGCGATGCTGACGGCGACCTGCATGGCGATGGCGCCGGAAAATTCAACCAGGACGGCGTGGCCCATGAATGACAGCAAAACGCCGAAGCAATACATCGCCAGCGAGTTTTCGCCGCAGCGAATCATCGCTGTCATCCAGGGCTTCATTGGGCTGTGCCATTTTCGTTCCGTCAGACGCACGACAACAATGGCCAGCGCGATAAAATGCAACAGACGCAACGGCGAAAGATTGCTTTTGTCGACCGGGTAAATCAGTTTGGACAGCGCATCGGGCATAAACCCTTCGAGCACCTTGAATTGCCAGCTCAATGCGACGGCGAGGCTGAATGCGAGATAAAGCATCGCCAGCACCAGCGCAGCACGCGACTGCACGATTGTCCGCAGCCGGCCCGCGCCCTCGTTCGCATACCAGGCGCCGAACACGAACAGCGTCTGCCACGCCAGCGGGTTGAAGAACCATTGGCCCTGCGGCCACGCCGGCAGGTTCCAGCCAAAAGCCTGGACCAGCAGATAAAGCAGAAGCGACGCGGCCAACGCGACCGCGGCGTTGCGAGTCAAAAGCCACAGGAGGCCCGGAAAGGCCAGATGCAGCAACACAAAGGTGGGCAACACATCGGTGTTAACGGGCGTATATTGCATAAGGGCGGCGCGGACGATGGCCGCACCGGGATTTTCGAAAAAAATCGCCGTGTTGGTTTCATCGAGATAGCGGCTGCCGCCGCCGACAGCCCAGACCACGGCGAGATAGGCAATCAGCAGAAGCAGGAACGCGACGTAAATTTCCCAGCCGCGCCGCAGCGCGCGCGTCACTGTCGTGAGCCAGCCTTGCTCTCGCAACGCTCCGCCATAGGCGAGCATGCAGGTGTAGCCGGACACGAACACAAACACTTCGGTAGTGTCACTGAAGCCATAGTTGCGAAGCGTAAGCCAGGCAACAACGTTGTCGGGGATGTGGTCGAGGAAGATGAACCACAGCGCCAGCCCACGGAACGCATCTAGCCGCAGGTCCCGGCGATCTCCATCGATACGAAAGGCAGGGACTTTGGCGGCCCCCGACGAATGATCGGTCACGACTCAATGAGCCCCATCCATCAACCAGTTCCACACGGGCGTCATGTTACAGATTCGGGGGCGATTGTCTGCATCGGTACCGAGCCGGCGTCGGTACAGCCGGTGAGGAGTGTTGTCGGGGGAATGTCACGCCGTCCCGGAACCAATCACCGCAACCCGGATTGTTGCCGCGACTGCTTTTTTCGGAGAACCACCATGAAGCCGCTGATCCTTTGTACCGCCATTCTGGGCATCGCGTTGGCCCCGGCCGCCGCCGAGGCAAAGGGATGCATCAAGGGCGCTATCGTTGGTGGCGTCGCGGGCCATCTGGCAGGGCACGGCAAAGTCGGGGCTGTCGCAGGATGCATCATCGGCCGCCACGAAGCCAATAAGCAGAACGCACACAGGACCGATCAGAAGGCGCCGCCTTCTGCTTCTCAAGACAACCGCATCTAGGGCGCATCCACATCCGGGCCTTGCGCCGAGGCGCGTTCTCATGGCCGTCGCCGATTGCGCATACGTGGTTTCTCGTTGTCCCGCGCCTTCACACGCTGCCTTTAGATCAGCCGGCTTCAGCGCTCAACGTGCGAATGCAACCTGAGCGATTTGTTTCTCATGGAACCCGCCGGGCCTGAAAGCATTTCATCCTGTGCCACGAAAACGCGGCCTACAACGGAGGAACCCATGCGACGCCTACTTTTGATCAGCCTGGCAGCTTGCGCGATTGTCGCGATGCCAACCTTATCGGCATCCGCAATGCCAATTGCAAAACCCGGCGGCGGGGACGGCATCGTGCTCGTAAAAGGCGGTCATGGACATGGTCACGGGCATATGGGACGCGGCGGTCGTGGCCATCATTACGGATGGGGCAGAGGCCGTGGTCATCACTATGGATGGTCACGCGGCCGACACCGCGGATGGCGTTAACTGCTACATTGAGGCCGCCTCGATAACGGGGCGGCTTCATCGGCAATCAGTATGAACTCTTGATAGGGCGCGAGTCGCCGGCCGAAAACTCTGCCGCCGGGCGCATCCGTTGCGTCCGGCTATACTCCCATGCCGACTCCAAGGCAGGGAGCGACATGACGACCGGGTCGCGCGGCACGGCCCGCGATTCCTCGCGCTCGCCTCCAAAGCCGTTGCTGCACCGAGAACCCGCCGACATGGGTCGGCGGGTTCTTTTCTGCGATCCTTCTCTACAATGCTGAATCCGTCTACTTACCAGCGATCGCCGATGCCAACGCTTACGCCGGGCGCCCGGAAGCCGACGCCGGCGCGCGGACCGTCGTCCCAATCACGATAGCCACGGCGCTCGATGTATCGCTCGCGTGGCGCATAATTGTAGGAATCTTCGACAATCACGCGGCTACCGCCGCGGGTGCGATAGCAACGCCCGTCCTCATTGCAGACCAGCCGAACTGACTGCAGGAGATCCGAGTTCGTATATTCACTGCTGGTATAGATGTCAGAGGCATTTGCACTGCCAACAAACAGCGCGCCGGCACCCGCCAACAGCGCGATCGCAAGTTTCTTCATGGGTTCCTCCTGGTTCGTAGACATACTGCCCTCTGGGTTAAAAGCCCTGCCGCTCTTTCGTTCCCCAGGTTTTAGAAGGACCGATTGGAACAGCGCACGCCATGGGAGGTTGTTTTTCCGGTTTTAAGACCAACCCCCAAGGAGAGGACCATGAAGGAACGTTTATTGATTACTACCGCTATCGGCCTAATGCTCGGTACCGCCGCATTCGCCCAATCACCGAGCGAGCAACCGAAAAACAACCCACCCCCCTCGGCGCAAAATCAGAACAATTCAAATTCGTCGGCGCCAGCGGCGTCCTCATCGACTGCTTCTTCGCCGAGTTCGACGCCCTCCGCCCAGAACACCCAATCGACGCCTTCCGGGGCACCGAAATCGGCGACCACGACCAGCCAGTCGGCCCCGAACACGACGGGCAATAGTGATCCTTCGCGCTCCCAGGCCCAGTCTAATCAGGCTTCCCAGCCATCGCAGGGCCGGACCGATAACAATGCGGGGACGGCTCCTTCGCAGGCTCAATCCGCCCAACCGTCGAACTCACCCACGCAGGCGCAGACCAATACGGCTCCCCCGGCAAACAATCAGTCGCAGGCGTCGCCCACCGGCACCAACGCCAATACCAACACGGGCGCTCAGCCGTCTACCAATACAGCGGCTCAGCCGTCGAACAACCAAACCAATACAGCGGCCCAGCCATCCAACAACCAGACAAACACTGCGCAATCGCCGTCGTCCAATATCAGAGTTTCGGCCAATCTCAATGAGAGCCAGCGCACCCGCGTCACTGAATCGATTGCAAGGCTGAACGTCGCGCCGTTGAACAATGTCAACTTCTCATTGTCCGTCGGCACGGTGGTTCCGAGGGATGTGCGTTTCCAGCCGCTTCCGCCCGACATCGTTGAAGTCATGCCACAATACCGCGGCTATAGCTTCTTGGTTGTCCGCGACGAGATCGTAATTGTCGAACCAGCCACCTATAAGATTGTCGACGTGCTGCCGCGTACGGGCCGATCGACCGCGGCTGCCCCGGCACCGCACAGGACAACCTTCTCCGATAGGGATCGCGAGGTCATTCGCAAGCATGCTCGTTCTTCCCGAATAGAACAGCGCACCACCGGCAGCAGTACCTCTACGCGCGTCAAGGTCGGAGAGCGCTTGCCGGATTCGGTGGAGATCCGGTCCTTCCCCGACGAGGTCTATCGGGAATCTCCGAGCCTGCGGGAGTATCGATATATCGAGCGCGACAACAGAACCTATGTGGTTGAACCGCGCGAACGTACGATAATTGAAGAGATCGAGTAACGACAAAAGGAAAGGCGGCCCTCGGGCCGCCTTTCTCCGCAGGGCAGCGGCGAAAATGCCGAATGGCGGATGGGAGCTGTTGGACGAGCCCGCAAAGCCCGTTTTTCGAATCCACCTCGTGGGGGAGACAAAAATAATGCCATTTGTCCGGAACAGGACACAGCTCAAAATGCTTAGCTCGGATGGTACCGAGGTTCGGCCATTTGGTTGCTGACCGGTTCGTCAAGCCGGCTGCTCCGCATTCAGGGAAATGCAGCCGACCTAAGGAGGCGCTGATGGCGGGCATGAGAAGCGATCGCGCTCGCGCGCGCGCCAGAGATTTGCTGGCGACAGTTTATCCAATTCCCGACGATGCTGAGTTCCACCGTCTGCGCGAACTTGCCATCGATTATATTCAGGAAGCCGAGCGGCTTGAGGCGGAAAGTAGGGGGCGCGAGCTCGAATCCGACGAACTGATCTCGGCCGCACTGGACGCGGTGGCGAGGGATTATTTCACGCGCGCCCTGCTCCGGGCCGTGTCGCCCAAAGATCGTTAGCCAAGCTCCGGCTCGAACGGTTCCCGTAACTCACGATTCCAAGGGCTCAAATGATCGGCGAACGGCTCTTTGAATCGGCATCCGCGCGATAACCCAATACGTAACAACGGATACCGGGCCCGCTTTGCCTTTCAGCAGATACGGGCCGCGGAACTATTCGTCCGGCTGAAAAGCCAGAGCGCGCGCTCCGTTGCGATAAGGAATGAGTTGGGTCACGCGCCGGCCGTCGGGAAATTCGATCGTGCGCAGGGTCATCAGTGCGAGCGCGGATTTTTCGGAACGGTTACTGGCTTGCCGGGGATGCGGCCGCTTCACCGGCCCTGCAGTCGTGGCTGAAGCCGTGGACGTCGCGAGTTGTGCGTTGTTTGCCGGCGACACCGCTAGAGCCGGCTGCCTGACTTCCTGCTCCACTTTGGGCGGAGAAACCCCAGCAGTGGCGGCCCGACTTTGCTGAGCCTGCAACGGCCCGGATGTCTGGGCCTGGGCGCCCTGCTCGCTCGCCACTCCACTCGCTTCGGACCGGGCCGATGGGGGTGGATCGTTTGAACCAGACACAGCGTGATCGCTTGCCAACGAACTTGTTTCGAAAGACGTAGCTTCGGAGCTTGCTTCGTAAAGAGGCGGCGGCTTTGGCTTCGCCTTGGTCACAACTTTTACCGGCTCCGGCGCGGCGAGCCAGCTCAGCGCGCCATAGCCTCCCCAGAGAAAGATCCCGACAGCTATCAGATAGGCGAACAGTGCGGGCATGGCAGAACCCCGATGGGAAAGTGAAACGGCCTCACCGAAGTGAGGCCGTTGGCACGCCGTTAATCGATGACCTGGACGATCCGGTGGGTGGAGGGATCGACCAGCACGGGACGATCATTTACGACCGTGTAGCGATAGTGGGTCACGCCATATTCGCGCGGCACTTCGTAATAGGTAACGCCGCTCGACGGCAGATCCGCGCCGACACGGACTTCGCGTTCGTAGCGATAGGACGGAACACGGCGCTCCGTAACATAACTGCGGAAGCGTGGCCGCGTATCGTCCGCAATGCCGCCGGCAACTGCACCAACGCCGGCACCGACTGCGGCCCCGACCGGGCCGCCCACGACTGCACCGGTTACAGCGCCCGTTGTGGCGCCTGCGGCAACGCCGTCTTGCGCCTGTGAAGCCAACGGAAGCGAAAGCGCAGCGGCAATCGTCAGGCCGGTCAGTAATTTGAGATTCATGGAGTCCTCCAGTCATGTGTGTGTCGGTAGAGAACGTCGAAGCACGAGGGCTGTTCCCGCTTTCAATGAGTTTGCTGCAAGGAACTTTCTTCGCGTTCCAACATTTCCCCGCCATCGAAGTAAAAATCCTGGGAGGATTTCTTTATGGAACAGGTGATGCGCCCCGTTGGGGTAGTAGAGGAGGTTGTAGTAGACGAGGTTGCGGAATCGTCGATGGCGGGGATTTCCTGGGCGGCCGTACTGGCTGGCGCTATCGCTTCTTGTGCGTTGACATTGGTTTTGTTGTCACTGGGCGCGGGGCTCGGATTTTCCGTGGTGTCGCCGTGGTCCAATTCCGGGGTTTCCGCAACAACCTTCGAGATTGGCACCGGCCTTTATTTCATTGTGATGGCGATGATCTCATCGGCCGTCGGTGGCTATCTGGCGGGCCGGCTGCGCAACCGGTGGACGGGCGTCGAGTCCAACGAAGTTCTTTTTCGCGATACGGCACATGGCTTCCTGGCCTGGGCATTGGCTTCTGTGCTTGGCGCAATCCTTCTGGCCTCTGCCGCCACCACGTTGATTGGGGGCGCAACCTCGGGCGCGGTGCAGGCGGCCAGCGCTTCGCAGACTGCTGGCCCGATGGATCTCTATGTCGATACCTTGTTGCGGCCGAACAACCCGACTGCGGACAACACCGCGAATGCCAATAGTGGTGAAACGCGCCGGGAACTGGTTCGCCTGTTTACCGCCGACTTCCGCAATGGTGCAAATGGTGCAGAACCCTCCGCGGCCGATCGCAGCTATCTCGCGAAAGTGGTCGCTGCCCGAACCGGACTCAGCCAAGCCGACGCGGACAAGCGGGTCAACGACGTGATCGTTCAGGTCAAGGCCGATCTCGATAAAGCCCGCAAGGCCGCGATGAAGCTGGCAATCTGGCTGACGCTTTCGCTTTTCATCGGTGCTTTCTCGGCAGCGCTGGCAGCGACCGAGGGCGGAGGCCTTCGTGACGGTACTTGGGGCAAGAGAGCATTGCGTCGTTAACCCTCAAACCAAACCGAAAGGAGAGAACCATGCCGATTCTTCTGTGGCTGCTAGGAATACCGATCCCGCTGATCATCCTGATCATGCTGCTGCACCACTGACAGCCTGATCCGCTTTGTCGGCCAATAACACAACACTTTCACCTCACAACTCGTATCTAACTGGAGACTAAAAAATGAAATCGAAATATTTGGCGGCAGCATTGCTTGGCACCACGCTTTTGACGGGTGCCGCGTTTGCGCAGAACCCGACCACCGATCGCTCCAATATCAACACGGCTGTCCACAAGGACGGCCAGTGGCGGTCCTCCAAAGTGATCGGCGTTAACGTGTACAACGAAAACAACGAGAAGATCGGCGACATTGAGGAGCTGATCATCGACAAGTCTGGAAAGGTCGATAACGTCGTCCTGGGCGTCGGCGGCTTTCTCGGCATGGGCGAACACTACGTTGCGGTGCCGATGGAGAAGTTGAAATGGGTCGATGAACCCGTTCGCACCTCATCGACAACCACGGCGCCTGCCGACAAATCCACCACCACTACTGGCGAAGCCAATCGCGCTAATCGACCCGCCCGCGCGGCGGACGAGAAGTGGTATCCCGATCATGCGGTCTTAAACGCGACCAAGGACCAACTGAAGGCGATGCCGCAGTTTAAATACAACTGACACTGAACAAATATGCCGCCTCGCCCTATTGGCGGGGCGGTTTTGTTTTGGGGACACTTTGGGGACACGATGTCAAGCTGGCGGCGGCAATTCGCCTTCGGCGGGTGGGCTCTGGACCGTCGCCGGCGATGCGTTGTGACTTGCCCGCTGAAGTTCGACTTCCTTGGTCACGGCCGCGACGGAGTTGCCGACCTTGTCGACTACGACCTTCAATGCATCAGCAGATATGCCGAGCCGCCGAGTCCAGGCTCGAAGCTGAGCCGGGTCTGCCAAGTCGATCTTATTGCGAATGGGCGGATGTTTTATGCGATGCATGGCGGCATTTCCCGGCTGCGGATCAACGGCATCCGAAGACCTTCGTTCCATTTCGCCTGTGACGCCTCCTCATACGGTCAAGGCCTCCGGATGCGACAAAGGCCGCCCGAAGGCGGCCCTGTCGTCCGATGGTTCAAGCCTATTTTCGTTCGCGAAGCTCAGTCGTGATCGATGATGACCTTGCGGCGGTCATGATCGACGTCCCGATCATGATCGCCCTTTTTGATGATTACCGTGTCGCGATCGCGGTGATCGTCCCGGTCGCAAACCACCTCGCGTTCGCGAACGACTTCGCGGTCACGATGGCCTTGACCGACCGTTGCGCCGACCGGACCGACGCCCACGCCCACTTCTTCGGCGAATGCCGGCAGTGCGGTTCCGATAAGCGCGGCACCGACTATAAAGGCTAAACGCAATTTCATTTGTTCCGATGCGAGGACTTTCAAAGAACCTTGAGACAGGTCAATATATCGGCTCGCTTCGCAAATAGAGCGCGGAAGCCGCGCCAGGCGCATCGCGCAGTGAGCTAGCCAGATGGATCAAGGCGAAAGCGCTGAAGCTCTCAAGGCCATCGCGGCAGAAGCATTCGCTGCGCTCGGCAATGCGCGGCAAATTCGACCTTTCTCCTCGCGGCCCCAGGGCTTGAGCGTCGATAACGCTTACCGCGTGACGCCGCTGGTGCGGCAAATGTACGAGGGGGGGCGCCAAAGCGCTGGGACGCAAAATCGGTTTCACCAATCGCACGATCTGGCAGCAGTACGGCGTCTTCGCGCCGATCTGGGGTTACGTTTTCGATCACACCGTGCACGATCTTGCCGGCGTCGAAACCCTGCCGCTGGCGCTGTTTTCCGAACCGCGCATTGAGCCCGAGATCATGTTTGGTCTCGCGGCCGCTCCCTCCGCGCCGATGGACGAGACGGCCTTGTCGTCCTGCATTGCATGGGTCGCGCTCGGCTTCGAGATCGTGCAGTCGATCTATCCGGAGTGGAAATTTTCCGCAGCCGATACGGTTGCTGCCAACGGCGTGCACGGCGCGCTCTTGATCGGGCCGCGCCATCCGTTCGCGCCGCGCGCGGCAGAATGGCAGCGGACGCTATCGGCGTTCGAGATCGATCTGAATTGCGACGGCCGGCTCATTGACCGCGGCCATGCCGAAAACGTGCTGGGCGGCCCGCTCTCGGCGCTGCGTCATCTCACCAGCCTGCTGGCGAGCGATCCACTCAATCCGCCGCTCACCGCCGGCGAGATCGTCAGCACCGGCACGTTGACGAAGGCGATGCCGATCGTCCCAGGCGAGGTATGGAGCGCCGCGCCGAACGGCATCGCGCTCGACGCAATCCAGCTACGGTTTATCTGAATGGGCTTCGTTCGGGACCGTTGGGCAGCTTGCGGGCTTCCGCGAGCGCCTCTTCGGCGCGGGTGTCCCAATCGTGAAGGGCGGGCTGGTCTTTCCACTGACGTATCATGGTGGCGACCTATTCTGGCGGTCGCACATTTTGCAGCAACTTGCCGATGTCGGGCGAGCGCAGGGGATCCTCACCGTCGCAATCGAGCATCGATATTTGCGACCCGGGATAGCCTTCAGAAGCAAGAGCTTCATGGGCTCGTGGCATTTCGGGCAGATCGGGTTTTCGCGCTGAGGCACTTGCACCACCGGGGTCAGGAGCACTTTCCGTCAGCAATGGCCCCCAGCGTATTCCCCAAATCGCGACCCGTAAACAAATAAGTTTTTGATTTTGCTATGTATTTTACTAATCTTGCGGTTTGTTAATCGAAACAGGCCAGCACCCGGAATCGGGTAGCGCCTCGGAAAGCTGAATCTTTGCACATGGGACTTGCCGAGCCCCGTTCCAATTGTGTCGGGAATCGGACATAATGGAACCGGACTCGTTGGTCCAAGCGGATAGCGTTGCGTCTTTTCTTTGGAATTCGAGGATACGATGCTGCAAATACCCCGGCCGACACCGACCTGCACGCGCTTTCAAACCACCATCGAGATGCCCTGCATCAAATGCGGCGAGCGGATGCGGCTGGCCTCGATTGAGCCGCAAGGACAGAACTTCGACTTGGTGACCTACCGGTGCATCCCGTGCGTCAGCCAAGAGAGTTTTTTGCAGCCGGTGTAGATCGACATATGCAAATCCCTGCCGGTTATAGCCGACAGGGATCAGCAGAAAAGATGACAGACGGCGAGTGGCATCACCCGGTGGTCCGTCAAGGACCTGCTTTGCAATTGAAATCCACGACGTAAATCCACGCAAGACTATTTTGTGGGCAAAAATTATTCATCCCCGCATATCTAACGACCAGGGCGCGCACATTCAAAATTTGCCTTTCGACGCATCTTTCGCAGCAGACATGGCCCCGCCGGTGATCTGTCTCATATGTTCTCCGGCATTTGTGAACTGACTCTTCAAAAACTCTGATTGAATTCGCATCGCTTCCTGAAGATCGGTGGCGTGAACCAGTTTTCGCGCATGCTCAAACGCAGCCTTCATGTTCTGCTCGGTGAACGATAGGGCCTGCTTGGAAATGTCCGCTCCCGGATTCGGGACAGCCGCCATCGATTTGCTCGCAGCATCAAAAAACAACCCGAACGCTTTTTCCGCCTGATCGATGGTTTTTTCGGCCAAATCGCGCAATTCGGCCGGGACTTCCAGTTTCGGTTCAATCATGGTCGCCGTCCTCCGGTTGGATTGAGAGCTACCACATTTTCGGAACGGCGTCTTTGCGGTGTTTTGCTCGACCGCCTTCAATATTTATCGGCCTCTTTGGCCCTTCGCAGGCCCTCGGGGGCGGTTGCCACGAATCCCACGCTTGTTGCGGAGCCGCACAAGAAGTTCGGAGCTGCATCGATTGAAACCGTCGAAAGACTGCGGCTGCTAAAAGCCTTCCTCAAACTTGCACCCCAGGCAGCGATTGAGACTATCGAGCTGATCGAACGTCTCGCAAGCGACCCCGCCGGCTTCCGATCACCCGTCATCCCGACAAGTGTTGCGCCCGATAACTCGCGCCGAAGCACTGATCGAGGTCAAGGTGCTATGTCTGACTTTTGCTTTGGTTGATGAGCGTAAGGAAAGGTCGCGGCCGACGAAATTCGGAGCCAGCTTCCCTGGACGTTGGGAAGAATTCATCGTCGGACCGCACCCGTTCGGCTGACTTGCTGAGCGCGCGGCTTGTCGCGCGGCTGCTCCTGTCCCCGCTCGTCGCGCACGACGCCTTGATCGGGAGCGTAGCCGGGTCTTGGTTCAGACCTTGTTGCAGGTCTGGGCTCAGGTTTTGGCATGCCCTTTCGGCCGCCATGTCTGCCGCCTTGATCCTGTACACCTTCCAGATCGTTTTCTCTGGGCACGCGACAGGACCTTTCCGCGGTTTTCTCACGCCGGTTTAATGCGATTTTAATGCGATCACCAGCCGCTGGGTTCCATCAACATACAGAGGGTTTGGCGCCCCCCGGCCGCGCGAAAAGGTGAGCGCCCGGTCCGGAACCCAAATCCGCGCCGCTGGTTTTGACCCCACATCTTTCATCCAGCAGGAGATTCCCATGCGATCCAAGCTTGCTATCTCAGCCCTCGTGGTCGCCGCGCTCTTCGGAACGACCACTATCGCGTCGGCACAGACGCAGCCGGCTCCCGGCGCGTCGAGCGAAGGCAACGTCGGACCGGGTGCCACCGATACCAAAATGAAATCTGGCAAGATGAAGCACAGCAAGATGAAGTCCGGCACGACCACCGGAATGAGCTCTGGCTCCAAAAAAGCGCGATAGCGCCGGCAAGAGCAAGTAGTACACATTCGCATTGAATGGCGGACGCCCCTTCGAATACCGCGAATCCCGCAAGAGCGAGCCCTCGGATATGGTCCGAGGGCAGATACCGTTTAGCGATCAGAACAGAACATGCGCGGCACGTCGCGGATGATATTCTGCGCTACGAGAAACGATCGCCAAATTTTGCGCCGAAAACATCAGTGCGCCCGGAATCAAAATCTGCGTAGCCCGAAGCGACAATGACGCCGGCAACGGTCACGCGAAATAACGTATTTTCACGTTGAAGTGCTGATGTAAGGGCCCCGACGCGATGCGGGGCCCTTACATCCTTTTGTGCGATCACGCGAAGGGCCGATCAATGGTGGCGGTATTCACTCCGCACGTGATGCCGATGCCCCATCGCCGTAGTTCCGTAATTCTCCCCCCAATCCCCCGCCGTGCGGCTACCGGTATAGGGATTACCCGGTCCCAGGTTCTGGCAATTGGCGTTCGGATAGAACTGCGCGCAATAACCGGGATCAGAGATCACTGCCTGCGCCTTCAAGGGGCTCACCAGTGCTGATGCCGCGAGAGCCGCGGCGCCTAACAATGCAAATTTCATGTCGTTTCTCCTATGGTTGCGATATCGCAAATGTGGTGACGGGACTTACGTCCCGCCACTTAAACTTTTTTTAAGTTAGCCGGACCAGACTCAACTAAAGCTCGACTGATTTCTTCGTGTGAACCACTTCGCCAACCGCTGCATGCGGCTCACGCAAGAATTCTTCAAATCCGCGATGCGCATAGAATGATATGTTCGGGGAAGACAACGCATTCATGTATAATCTCAATTCGCTCAACCCAAGCGAACCGGCGCGTACTGATAAGTCCATCACGGCATCAGGTGTTGCTTCCCGTCGTCCCAAAGACCCCCGCCTCGGCAAGCGCTGCGATGCGACGATCGTCATAACCGAGCGTCTTGCGCAAAACTTCCTTTGTGTGCTCGCCCAGCATGGGCGACGCGACGGGATCGACGACCGGCGTCTGTTCGAGACGGATCGGCTGTTCGATGTTCGGCACGAAGCCCGCAGCCGGGTGCGGGATCTGGCTGACGCGATGCCGCTCGCGCACCTCGCCCGAATTGAAAGCCTCCTCGACGGTGCGAAGATAGCCGACGGGGATATTGGCCGCCTTCATCTTCGTCACCCAGTTTTCGCGAATGTCTTGAGCAAAAATCCCGGTAAGGATCGCGCGCAATTTCTCCTTGTTGGCCGTTCGTGAACGTCGGTCGGCGAATTCACCGCTGGCGAGATCAGACCGGCCGAGCACTTCGATGACGAGCCGGCGATACAGCCGGTCATTGGCGCAGGCCATATAAAACGGCGCGTCCGACGCTTCGTAAAGGCCGACGGAGGGAGACCCGTTCGGCGAATTGCCCTGACGGCTAAAATTCTTACCCGTCATCAAATAGGCCATTCCGTAAAACCCGGTCATCGCCACCGCAATGTCGAACAATGCCACCTCGACATGCTGGCCGCGGCCGAGCCGATCGCGGGCGAACAGCGCCAGCAGGATGGCGTTGCAGGCGGCCATGCCCGTCACCATGTCGATCGCAGGCGGTCCGGTCCGCACCGGCGGCCCGTCAGGAAAGCCGTTGAGCGACATGAATCCGCTTTCGGCCTGCGTGATCGGGTCGAAGCCAGGACGGGACGCGAACGGCCCTTGGCGGCCATAGGCCGAGATCGAGCAATAGATCAATCGGGGATTGGTTGGCGCGACCGATGCATAATCGAGACCATACTTCTTCATCACGCCGGCGGAAAAATTTTCCACCACGACATCTGCCCGTGCGATCAATTCACGCGCGATGTCGCACGCCGCGGGGTTGGCGAAATCAAGAGCAATGCTGCGCTTGTTGCGATTCAGACTGACAAAGGCAGCGCTTTCGCCGGCGAGATCGGCGTGTTCATAGCTGCGCGTATCGTCGCCGCCGTCCGGATTCTCGATCTTGATGACTTCGGCGCCGAAATCCGCCAGCGTTTGCGTGCAGGCAGGACCGGCGACGACCCGGGTGAAATCCACGACCAGGAGACCGTCGAGCGCCGTCGGCACACCCTTCGCTCGCGGCGCACGAGCCGGTAGTTGCTGTCTGGCAGTCATGTTCAGTCTATCCCCCCTGAAATCGTTCGGCGATCACCGACGCGTTAGCGCCGCGTGATACGACTTTAAGGTCTATTTCCGGAAGGCCACAAGGGGTACGCTGTGCGGCGACCGCGTCGGCGCGAGCAGTAATGTTGATCCGGCGAATTGAGCCGGGCCGTCAATCCCCGGATAGGCGCGCAAGCGGACATACCTGCTATCCACTTTCCTTATATTGGAGCCTTCGGCCCCGAGCCCGACGCTCAAGCCTTCGTGTCCGTCGGCAAGCTTCGGTGCGGATTCGTTTGAATGATGACCATCCTTTAATACGAGTCGCGCCTGGTACGATTCGATCGTTTGTCGAGCGCCGGAGAGAATTGCTTTGCTATTTTTCCGAACCGATGGCGCAGGCCCGACTGCAATCCCATGTCCGGTCCCGGGGTTGAAGCCAACAGAGAGAGCAAGATGAAACAGTTTTTGAAATTGACCACGGCGCCCGCCACGGCGCTCCTGGCGCTGGCCTATGTTGCGATGGCGACGCCCGCGGGGGCTAGCCCGGGTGAGTATTGCCGCCAGGACGTCACTTCCGGAATGCGCTCCTGCAGCTTTGAGACCATGGAGCAATGCCAAGCGATGTCCGCCGGCCGTGGCGGCACTTGTTACCGCGATCCGCTCCTGACCGACACCAGCGCCTACGCCTATCAACCGAAGCATCCGCGTCCAAAACACGTGATACCTCGCGCGAAGAAGCCAGTTGAGAATCAATAAGGCCACATTGTTCGCGGCTGAACTCGCGATACGGCTTAAGCAGTCTGCCTTGCGCAGACTGCTTAAATTTTTCGACGATGCCGAGCATGCGGACGTTAACGGGCGTCCCCTGATCCTCGCTGGTCAATGTCTGACTCCATTTCAGGCAGATCATCGTATGACATTCGCATGACAACGCCATGCATTCAAATTGAATGAGGAATGCAGCAGCGTGACAACGCAGTGAATCTCGAATGCGGGTCAGGCACCGCAGCTCTTTCACATTTTTATTATGCCGATGGCGCAGCGATATCTGGCATCCCATGTGCCCTGCGCGATTCACGCGAACGCAGAAACAGAGAGAGAGAACGCTATGAAGACGAAACAGATTTTGAAAATGGGCGCCGCGCCTGCCGCGATGTTTTGTGCGCTGGCTTTTTTCACAACGACCACGCCCGCGGCGGCCGCCGCCTCGGTCGACTATTGCCGCCATGACGTGACCTCCGGAATGCGAGGCTGCGGCTACACCAGCCTGGAGCAGTGCCAGGCGATGTCCTCAGGCCGCGGCGGCGGGTGTTACGAGAATCCATTCCCGGAGGGCGGCAGCGCCAGCAGCAGCGCCTATGCCTATCAGCCGAAACACCCTGTTTCGAAAGCCGCCCGGAGGCCGGTCGATAAGCCATAAATCCGCGGCTGCCGAGAGCATCGCCGCAACGTGAGTGTTCCGTCATGGCCGGGCAAAAGCGCGAAGCGCGTCTTCGCGCTGATGTCCCGGCCGTCGACGTTTTTCTTGCCGTCATCCGGTTAAGCCGTGGGATGGCGATATCCCTGGAGTTTACGTTATCTACGCAAACTCAAATCACTGCTGCTGCTTTTCCCAGAATGACAGCAGGCCCTGCGACGCGGATCCTCCGATCACGCAGGGAATGCCGACCGCGACCTGTCCAAGCGCTGCCGCCGAGACGCAGCCGAGTGCGACCGCGCCGACGCCGACCTGGCCCCAGAAGTCGAGGTTGCGCCTGCTATCCGAGCCCTTGGCCTTGAGCTCTTCCACGGCGGCAAGCGCATCCTTGCGGACCGCGCCGAGCTGCACGGTGTCGGCGGCCTGGATCACCTCGCCGAGCGGCGCCTTGATCGCCGCCGGCTGCTGGGCCAGCTCGCCGCGCAGAAATTCGCGCAATCCCGCATCGCGGACCGCGTAGCTCGCCAGCGTATAGCGCGCCATGCTGCCGACCGTCAGCTTGTCGACGGTGTCGCGGCTTTTGCTCCAGGGCAGCATCTGCATGATGCGCAGAATCGGAATGTGGGAGCCGGTCGCGAAATAATATCCCCACAGCGTATCCAGCAGGTCCTGATTGCTGGCGAATGTGAGCGCCATCTGGAGCTTCTTGTCTTCCTTGGCGAAAGGATTTTTGGTGAAAACGCCGCGCAGCTTGTCGAGCATGCCGGGGGTTGCTTCTTCCAGCGGGATGTCGGTCAAGGTCGGCAGCGTGCCTGCGAGGTAGCTGTCGATCATCACCTTGCGTCCCGGCATCTTTGGGGCAATCCGGCGCAGCAAATTCCGCCAGTCGGGCAACCCGGAATAGGCGATGGCGCGGACGATCACCCATTCGTCTTCCGGCGGCACCGGAAAGAAACTGGTGACGAGCTGCTCGGCCTTTGCCGGGTTCGACCCGATCGCGCCGGCGATGAAGCCGAGATAGATGCCGGAATTCTCCGGCTCCTTGAAGCTTTGCGCGTGGAAGAGCACGCGCACGGCGGCGGGGACATGAGCGTAGTCGGGCTTGGCCCGGTAGTTGTAGATCCACTGCTGGACGACGTTTAGCGAAGCCCGCGGATCAATCTCCGGCGTGACCGCTGCATCCGCGGGCCGGATCAGCAAAAACATAGCGGTGACGAGTGCTGCGTAGCGCATGTGATGCTCCTGGCAAGCGTTCTCGCATGCGACGGCCGCAGCGCGAACGTTTTGCGGCTCTACGACTAGTGAGCATTTGAAGCGGCTATGCGACGATTCTGAGAACGCGCAGTTCGGCTCGGCGTCGAAATTATGGCGGCCGCAAAAGCCTTCGGCCCGCAACTGACCTTATCCCCGACATTCTTTCGCCCCCCGTGGGCAGTTCGATCGCAACCCGTCGAATGGGAGACAGGCAGGACGTGATGATGCAGTGCATGGCGCCGGGTCGCCGATGGCGTCGGTCGATTGCAGCGGGCGCGCTGTTCGTCGCAGCGCTCGAGCTCCTTTCGGTACCGACTGAGGTCGCGGCGCAAGCGCATGATGTTATCGAGGTGCAGGGAAATCGCCGCATCGACGCCGACACTGTGCGCTCATATTTCCATGCCGCGCCCGACGGACGGTTCGACGACGCCGCGCGCGACGCGGCGCTGAAGGCGCTGCTGGCGACCGGCCTGTTCGACAAGGTCACGATCGACCGCGCCGGCGAGCGGCTCGTCGTGCATTTGACCGAGGCGCCGGTGCTCGACCGCGTCGCCTTCGAAGGCAACAAGAAAATACAGGACAAGGAGCTTTCAGCCGTCATCGAATCCAAGCCACGTGGCACGCTGCAGCGCGCCGTGGTGCAATCCGACGTCAGCCGTATCATGGAAGCCTACCGTCACGCCGGGCGCGACGATGTCGGCGTGGTGCCTCAAATCATCGACCGCGGCAACGACCGGGTCGACCTCGTCTATGTAGTGACGGAGAGGACGAAGACGACGGTGCGGCAAATCAATTTCGTCGGCAACCACGTTTTCGGCAAACGGCAGCTTGCCGCCGTGATCAAGACCTCGGCAACCAATGTGCTGAGCTTTCTGATCGGCGGCGACGTCTACGACCCCGACCGCATCGCGGCGGATCGCGAGCAGCTGCGGCTGTACTATCGCAGCAAGGGCTATGCCGACGCCAGCGTGACTGCGGCCAAGGCCGAATACGATCCGGCGATACACGGATTTGAGGTCACGTTTTCGATCGATGAAGGCCCACTCTATCATTTCGGCGACGTCAATATCGTCTGCAACGTGCCGGGGCTGGATGCCGAAAAGCTTCGTCGTTTGCTCGTCACGCGGTCGGGCGCCGTGTTCGACGGCAACGCGCTCGACAAGACCGACGAAATTCTTGCGATCGAGCTTTCGAAGCTCGGTTTTCCCTTCGCACAAGCGGTCCCCCGCACCACACGCGATGCCGCTGGACAACGCATCGATGTTTCCTTTGTGGTCGATCAGGGGCCGCGGACCTATATCGAGCGCATCGAGATCCACGGCAACACGCGTACCCGCGGCTACGTGATCCGGCGTGAATTCGATATCGCCGAAGGCGATGCCTACAACAAGAGCCTAATCGACCGCGCCGAACGGCGACTCAAGAACCTGAACTATTTCAAGACCGTCAAGATATCGCGCCAGCCGGGCTCGACGCCGGACCGGGTCGTGGTCGATGTCGAGGTCACCGAACAGTCTACCGGCGAGTTCACTATTTCCGGTGGTTACTCGACCACCGACGGAATGCTCGCCGAGGTCAAGCTGGGCGACAGCAATTTCCTCGGCACCGGGCGGGCACTGAAGTCTTCGTTCACCTATGGCCAGTACGCGCGTGGGGTCGACCTGTCGGCGTCGGAGCCTTATTTCCTCGGCACTCGCGTTTCGGCAGGCATCGAGCTTTACGGCAAACAAAACGACGCGAGCACCTACCAGTCCTACGGCAGCGACATCTACGGCGCGACTCTGCAGTTCGGCACGCCGCTGACCGAGCAGATCGGCGTGCAGTACCGCTACTCGATCTATAACCAGAACGTCACGCTGGACCCCGCGTCATTGGCCGCCGCGCCCTCGTTGCCGATCCAGCAGGCCGCACTCGCCGGTCCCCAATGGGTCTCCTCCATTGGAGACACCATCACATACAGTACGCTGGACAATAACAGAAACCCGACCAGCGGAATCAAATCGCAACTCACGCAGGATCTCGCTGGCCTCGGCGGAGACGTGAAGTTCCTGCGCACCACCGAGGATGTACGCTACTATCAGGCGATCAACGATGACGTCGTCGGCCTGGTGCGCGCGCAAGGAGGCTATATCACCGGGTGGGGTGGTCAGCAGGTGCCGCTGCTCAACAGCTTCTTCGGCGGCCCGTCCATGGTGCGAGGATTTGCGCCCAACGGGTTCGGCCCGCGCGACCTCACCCCGGGCACGACCATGGATAACGTCGGCGGCAGTATGTACTGGGCCACGACAGCGGAATTGCAGAGCGCGATCCCCGGCGTACCCAAGGAATACGGGCTCAAGGCGACGGCCTTCGTCGATGCCGGCAGCGTCTTTAATTACGGCGGGCCGACGGTATTTCCGGGCTCCGCGCAATCGCTGCAGGTCGCCAATTCCAACATCGTGCGCTCGTCGGTCGGGGTGGGTCTGGTGTGGGACTCGCCGTTCGGCGCGCTGGGCGTCAACTACGCGGTGCCGCTGACGAAGGCGGCCTACGACGTGGTCCAGCCGTTTAGCTTCACCGCCGGAGGGTTTTAGTTAAAGGGCTGGCAGCTAGCGTCCGAAAGATGCGCTGGGCTTTCCCGCAGGCATGAATCAGTCGCGCACGCCGCGCCGGATAGAAAAGCGGGCGACCAGTGGCCACGGACACATGGATTCCTGCGGTTGCCGATCAGGGTGGGAAAAATCAGGTACGCCAGTTGTCGCCCTTGCCGTGCGCACGATGCTCCGGAGTATTCGGGGGCAGCGAAAGGCCGCGAAAGAAGCCCATTACGCCAAAGGCAATGACGCCGATGCCGAACGCTAAACCAAATCCATTGCAAAACGTTAGCCATCTGCACCTTCGCTCTCTCAGAGGTTGGTCGCGGCAAACAGGCGATCGGTTCATCCTTCGGATGGACTCACGCGCAATAACCGAAGGGGCGCGCGGGCTTAGTCCGGCAAGCCCGCCCCTCGAAGAGCGGAAGCTATTCGGTCGCGCTCGTCCGATGAGCGGATCGGAAAAGCTTCGTACACGTGGGAAGCGCGAAAGTCAGGTTGCAGCTTCTGGAGTTGCGCGACCGCCTCTCGCGCTTCAGCCGTACGCCCCGCACCGACGGAGTTCACGATGAATGCTCCCAGCGTATGCACATTGGTAACAAGTTGACTTGATTTCATCGCCGACGCACATCCCTCTTCATAACGGCCCAGATGAAATAACGCGAATGAACTTCCGTTCCACGCGCCTATTCGCAAGGGGTCCAGGGGACTTAATCTGATCAATCGGTCGAAGCTTTCGATAGCGCGTTCTGCCTCTCCGCACATGAGTGTCACCCATCCTCGAGAGTTCCATGCCCTAGCGAGGTTCGGATTGAGCGCAACCGCCTGTTCGACCATAGACGCTCCACGATCATATTCGCGCCCGAGGTAGGTCAGGACATGACCTGATATGGCTAGTGTAAGAGCATCATCGCTTCCGACATTTGATCCCAAATGGGCAAGCCGAATTGCATCGGTTCGCGCTTCGGCGCTTAGAGGCACGCCGCCGGTCGATTGTTGCATCATCAGGGTCCAGGCGGCCATGGCATATGCGGCCGCATATTCTGGGTCTCGCTCAAAGGCCTTTGTGAAAAAGTCACGTGCTTCGGACAGGGATTTTATTCTGTACGCCAATGCCATGCCGCGCAAATAGAAGTCATAGCTATCCAGCCTGTCGGTGGGCTTTTGTTTCGCCCGCTCGATCTCAGCCTGCTCAAGCGTCGGAGCGAGTAAACCCACAACGCTTGTGGTGATTTGATCTTGGAGGCCGAACACATCCTCAAGTGCGCCGTCGAATTTGTCCGCCCATAGATGCCGGCCTGTGGCGGCCTCTATCAGCTGGCCGGTAATGCGAACGCGATTGCCCGCTTTCCTGACGCTTCCCTCCAGCACATAGCGCACGCCGAGTTCGCGTCCGACCTGCTTGATGTCGACAGCCCTGCCTTTGTACGTGAAACTGGAGTTTCGAGCGATGACGAACAGCGACTTGAAGCGCGACAGCGCAGTGATGATATCTTCCACCATGCCGTCGGCGAAATACTCCTGCTCCGGATCGCCGCTCATGTTCTGGAACGGCAGCACTGCGATGGAGGGCTTGTCGGGGAGCGCGAGCGGTTGACTCGACCCGGCAACAACATTTTTTGCATGCGCCGAAGCTGACGCGTTGCCTATTTGCATTCGCCACGCGCGCATCGGCTCGGCGATATTCTTCAACGCCTGCGGTCCCATATCGTCGAAGGCAATATCGACCTTGCCGCGGATCTGGCGTTGGGCGTCATCGGAAATGCAGACGCCGCCGGGTTCCGCGATGCCCTCCAGGCGCGCGGCGATGTTGACGCCATCGCCAAAAATATCGTTGTCGTCGATGATAATGTCGCCGACGTGAATGCCGATGCGGAATTCGATCCGCCGGTCATTTAGCTCCGCGACGTTCCGTTCCGCCATTCCGCGCTGGACTTCGACGGCGCAACGCGCTGCGTCAACCGCGCTGGCGAACTCGACCAGCATGCCGTCGCCGGTGGTCTTGACGATGCGGCCACGATGCGCGGCGATGGTCGGATCGAGCAGCGTTTTCCTGAATGCCTTCAGTTGGCCCAGTGTGCGCTCCTCATCGCGGCCCATCAAACGGCTATAGCCGGCGACATCCGCCGCCAGCACTGCCGCCAGCCGCCGTTCCACGCGCCCGCTTGTCAAGAAAGGTCCCCAAATCGTTACATCAAGCCCGATCCATCAAAGCATGGCCGGCCGCTATCCGGCTAGGGCTTGACGGCACAATAGCCAACATTCGCCCAGCGGGCTTTCCGCCTCGGGGTCCTCGCGGCGTCAATCTCCCCTAGTCGTTATTGGCAACGCATGTCCATCCGGAACGGGTTCCAAGGGAGGCTGCAAGCCCATCTGGGCAAATCGGCTTCGACATAACCAGCCAGAAACAGAAGAGAACCGCGATCAGCGCAACGCTAAACCACAGCCGTTGGTTCATTTCTGCCCCCGCTTTCCGCCAAGCATATCATAATTCGCGGCAGGCGTGCGACGGACCGTCAATCGGCGGGTGATATGGCGAATTACGCTGAGTTGCTCATCGGGCGCATCCGCGCGGCCCGTTGGCTCACCCGCTCAACGGGCTGTTTGCGCCTAGAGCTTATTCGGCGGGGTCAGGCCTCATTGGAGTTTCAGATGCTACCCTGAGAAGGAGACAGAAGCTACTTCAGCGAGTTGTTGATGGAAGTGAACTGTGTGCTGAGGTTCGATCCGAGGCCGTTAACCACAGCGATAATCGCCAGCGCGATACCGGCTGCGATCAAGCCATATTCAATTGCGGTAGCCCCCGATTCATCGGATAAAAAGCTCAACAAGGTCCGCTTCACCACTGCCTCCTTTGGATTTTCATGTCGGTGATCGGTCGACAAGCTGATATAACGCCGAAAAATGTAAGGCTGCATTAACGGGTGCTATCCAATTTTAGATTGTTGGCGGCTTTTTGTTTTTTCCGTTCATCCCGCGCCTCGATCAGTATGTAGCGCGGGGTGGTGCAACCACAGCCTCGCTGATACCCATCACTACCGCCTCTCCATCGCGAATCCATAGATCAAAGCCAGCCGGTCGAGGCATTCCCGGAATCGCCGCGCGAAATAATCGATCCAGCGCTGCCCCCGAAGTCCCCGCCGCTGCCCGATCTGCTCCATGGTCATGCCCAGAATCAAAACCTCATGCACCAGCGCGGCGCCGACGGCACCAAGTTCACGCTCGGCGCGGTTCAATCGCAGCACGGCCTTGCGCTGGCCTTCCGTAATCGGCTCCCGCGCCCGCCCGCCGTCGACAAATTCCCGCGTGGGATCGACGGCCTGCGGGCCGCGCTCGGCTTTCTCCCAATCGTCCTGGAAAGCCCGCCCGCCCTGGTATTGGGCCTCGTCGATCTGGCGATGCGTGTGCATCCGCGCCAAGGGATCGTTGCGGATCGAACGCAGCGTGACGATCTTGTCCCCCGGCTCCAGCGCCAGGGGATCGTCCACTTCAATGGCCGCCACTTCCGCATTGCGCAGCAGATCCTGGGATCGCCGGTCATGAACCTTTGCTGGCCTGTGCGGCTTGTTGCGCTTTACCCGTGCCACGTCCGATTACCTCCGTTAAATAGTGGGATTTGAAATCTCGTTAAGCCGTCCGCTTGGCGACATGCGCCGCGAGCTCTGGGCTGATGGCGAAGCAAGGCTTTTCTGCCCGTGCGCCGAGATAGTCGCCGACCCAGCCGGGGTCAGCTTCGGTCCGCGCTTCATGCCACCTCCACAAGCCGCAGTGAGATGGTGCCGGCCGCCCGTTCCGACGCGGTTCCGGGGCCGCGCGTCAGATGAAAATGCGGAGCACAGTAGCTTGAACCCGCGCGCCGGGGGTGACCGCAAAAGGTGATGGCTTCGCCCTCCTCGTCACCGCCGTAAGGGTAGCGGCAATCGCCGCGTTCGAGCTCTAGGAGAGAAAGACGGCGCGGATCGATTTCGACGCAGCGCAGTTTAACCGTCTCCGTGCGCTCGAAAATCGGCATCGGCCGTATGAACTCGGCTGCGTAGCGCTCGCGCAGTTTGCGAAGCAGCGGCGGTTTGGCGCTCAGTGGCGGCTTGGGCCGGTCCTCGGGCCGGTTGGGACCGGCAAGCCCCATCCGCTTGGCGCGGCCGATCGCGGCACTGCGGGAATAGGCGGTCTTGAATTTCACGTTGATCGCATCCGCGATTTCAGAATAGGACATGCCCCTGGCCAGATATTCCCGCAGCGCGTCCGAATGCTTCGGCGCCCAGTCTGTCGATTGCATTCGCTTTCTCCTGCCCGATGCCTCTCGTCATTCCGAGGAGCGAGGCGACGAAGCAATCCAGCCTTTTCCGCGAGTCTGGATTGCTTCGCTTCGCTTGCAATGACGGTCTCAAAGTTGCAGCCAGTGGAACTAGCCGCCCAGCGGCGCAACCATAATCAAGCAGGGGGCGTCCATGCCCATCAATTTCTGATATTCCGAAATCAATGTCAAGTCCAATTTCGGAAAATCGGAATTGCTTTCGTTTCTGAAATTCAGAAATATGGCGATATGCTGGATGTCAAAATGATCGAGCGGGGACTGGCGAAGCCGGGCAAGACCAAGGGCGGTCTGGCGACGGCGATGGGCGTACGCCCCGGCGCGGTCTCCGAGATTTTGGCCGACGCCCGCCTGATCAAGGCAACGGAAATCCAGCCCATCATCGATTACCTCGAGCTGAATTCGGTCCCGATCATGGGCCGCGTCGGGGCAGGCGCGATCATCGAGCCGGAACACGAGCAAGTGCCGCCGGAAGGTCTGGGTGACGTCGAACTGCCCTTCCCTATTTCGGAGGAAACCATCGCCTTTGAAGTGGCCGGCGATTCCATGCTGCCAAAATACGAAAATGGCGACATCATCGTGGTCTACAGGGAACAGCGCCATCCCGCTTCGAGCTTCTACGGGGAAGAGGCCGCGGTCAGACTGAAGACCGGCGAGCGTTACCTGAAAACCATCGAGCGAGGAAAATCCGCCACCCTGGTCAACCTCACGAGCTTCAACGCCAAGCCGATCAACGGGGTGAAGCTGGAATGGATCGGGGAGATCTGCGTCACCCTGCCGAGGGGTCAGATCGAACGCTTGCGGTCCAAAGCCGCGGCCCGGGCCCGCAACGGCGCCAAGGCGCATGCCGGGGCTCACCCCAGAGAAATGAAGGGGAACTCGAAATGAGCGCGCGCCGCATGATTCTCACCGGCTGCGCGCTGGGTTGTGGCGGAAGCCTTATTTTTTCTGATTTTCCGAATAATTGGCTTGACTTATTTCCGATTATCCGAAATAATTGACTGCATCCGCCGAGTTGGCTTTCGGGGCGAGGAGAACGCCGCCATGCAGTATTTTGTCGTGATGATCGATTATGGACGGCGCGGACGCGAGGCCATTGTCGATCCCGAGGTCACCCGGCGCGAAGTCATCTCGCGCGTTGCCTCCGGCGAATACAAGAACATCAGCTTCATTCATGAAATCGCCGACGCTGCGGTCGACGATATCACCGCTGAGATTCTGGCGGAGGCCACCGTTCCCGAAATCCCGATCACTGGCGCCGATCTGCAGGCCAGCGGTTTCGATCATGGCCGCGATCTCAGGAAGCATGAGACGGTGTGAGGCCTGGCATCCGAAAAAGGCGGCTCGTTGGCCGCCTTTTCCATTTCCTCATGTCGCGTCACTCGCACGCATGTCGGGTACCATCATAACCAAGGAACGTGCCCGACCCCGGATCGTAGGAACGGTAACGCTCAGCAAGAAGAGGTGTTCACGTCGCCGTCCATGGAAGCATAAGCGTCGCTGCTGCCGAACCGTACCGATGCCATGGCGCCTGCGGTTTCACCCGGCGAGGGTCGGCGGGCATTCAGAACATCAGCGTCGGGATGGTAGAATGCATACGCGCCCGGCTCCTGGATAGCTGCCTGCGCGAACACCGGCGTTGCCATCATCATTGACAGAATGGCTGCCGCGCCGAAGATCTTGAATCTGGTCATAGCCTGTTTTTCAAAAACGCGAAGAGGACCTCGCGGCTCGAAGAGAAGTGAGAAGTCCAATACTCGCAGGGGATTTGCTTCGTCGCTCGACCGCAGTGGGGATCAGCAACGGCAAATGTTCAGGCTTTTGTCGAGCTGCTTATCCAGTTTCTGCTGCTCGGCATCGTATATCGACTGCTGCTGTTGTTCAGTTTGTTCCGCAGGAGCGCCCGGAGAAAACTGCTGGGTGTGGGGCTGCAAGTGGCCGATCGGTGCGCCCTCGGGTACAGCGGTCGTAGAACCTTCGAGTGGTTCGGCATTGCCGACAGCATTGCCCAGAACCAGGGCGCTGCCGAGGACTGCTATGGTGAGAAGAGTTGAGCGCATGGATCACTCCACCGAAATTGAGCGTAAGTCAGGACTGACAATGAGCGAATTCGTCTTGCTCCCGTCGTGCATAGTCAACTAACCCAGTATAAGCGGGCCGATATCGGTTTCCATTAAATACGATTTCATTTTCCGGTCCGCGGATCACGCCGGGTTGATTCAGTTGGAGCTGTACACCTGTTGACGGCGGGCTGAATCCAGAAGTCAGGCAGCGGCGCTGCACGAACTTCAATGATCACCGCGCCATCGGGCATCGGCTATAGCAACAGCTTCCACGACGATGAAGGTTTCGAAATCAGGGCCCTCGCGCCGGCGAATACCCGGGCCCCATCTGGGCTTGGAAAAGGGAACCGTAGCAGTCTCAGCTGGCGGGCCGCCCCTTTGCGAGCCGAGCCAGCTCCTTTACGCCGTCTACCCGGTCGGGACAAATAATCTCAACCCGGCAACCCGGGCCGGGGGAGATCGCCAACCGGAAGCCGTGCAACTTCACGATCGCGGCCACCAAACTCAGTCCAAGACCCACACCCGGCGCATTTCGTATCTTGTCCGAGCGGTAGAAACGCCGCAGCACAGCGTCGCGTTCCTGTTCTCTGATGCCGCAGCCGGTATCCGTCACGCGCACGATGGTTTCGCTATCGCCGCGTAACAGCTCAATGTCCACCTTGCCGCCTTCGGGTGTAAATTTGATGGCGTTGTCGACCAGGTTGGCGACCGCTTCGATCAACAGATCCCGGTCGCCGCGCACCGTCAGCTGGTGCGTCACCTGGACATTCAAGGCGATCTCTTTGTTTTCGGCGATCGGTTCGTATATGTCGCACACCTCCTGCACCATTTCGTGCAGCGCTACACAGCCGAAGCCTGCCGACCGCCGGCTGTTTTCGATCTCCGCGAGACGCAATAGCGCCGTGATAATCGTCAGCGACTGGTCGATGCCCGCGATCGCCTTGTCCGCGACGGCCTGAAGCTGTTCCAGCGTGGCGGCGTTGGTGCGGCCGCGCTCCAGCGCTAGCCGCGCGCGCGTCAGCGGCGTTCGCAAGTCATGGGCGATGTCGTTGCCGACGCCGGCGAGCGCGTGAATCATCGCTTCCATTTCATCGAGCATGCCATTGACGATGGCTGCGAGCCGCGAGAACGGCTCGTCGACGTTACGGTGAGGCAATCGCTCGCGCAGATCACCGGCGATGATGCGCTGAACCCGCTGGTTGACGTCCTCGACCCGCCTCTGGGCGCGCACGCTCAGCCACGCGCCGGCCAGCAGGCAAAGAAGAAAGGCAGGCAGCAGACCCAGCAACAATGCCTCGCCGACGACATGGGAGATCTCCATGGCTTCATCGACATCTCGCCCCAGAACCAGCACGTCGCCGTTTCGCATGCGCCGGGCGATCGCACGGACGTTCTGGTGTTCCCTGCCCTTTCGATCCGTTCTGACGACGTCAACGCCTTGCGCTGGGGCGTCAATCAGCAGATTGGGCGGCAGGCTCTCGATATTGCCGGTCATGCGGTGACCATCGGCGGCGAATATCGCCGCGAGCTGTACGCCTCGGGGATCCTGCCTCTGCCGCTCGTCGATTGCCTCAAGCCGCCGTTCAGGCGACAGGCCGGCAATCCCGTCCAGTTCCACGGTTATCACGCGGTCGGATCGCGCCGTCAGATAGTCATCGATGTTCCAGTAGATAAATCCGAACAGCACGGTGACGAAAATTGCAAGCACCCCCGCCACCATAAAGGCCCAACGGAAGGTATTCGAGCGTATGAACTGCGGTTGACGCATCGGATCTCGCCACCCGACATCACTGGTCGACGTCAACAGCTCCATATCACCGCCAGCACTATCCGAACGTCTATGATGCCGCTCGAAGAATGAACCCGGCACCGCGGACATTATGGATCATAGGAGCATCGTCAGGTCCGTCCACCTTATGACGCAGACGGCCCATATGCACGTCTACAAGATTGGTCGCAGGAACGAATTTGTAATTCCAGACCTCTTCCAGCAGCATGGCCCGCGTCAGCAGCTGATCGCTGCGCTGCATCATATATTCAAGCAGGCGAAACTCGCGCGGCAGCAAATCGATCACGCGATCGCCGCGTCTGGCAGTGCGCTCGATCAGATCGAGTTCCAGCGGCCCTACCCGCAGCGTCGTCTCGCGCGTTTCTGCCGGCCGGCGCAGCAACGCTTCCACCCTGGCGACGAGTTCCACGATCGCAAATGGTTTGGTAAGATAGTCGTCGCCACCCATCCGCAATCCGCGGACGCGATCGTCCACCGCGGCGAGCGCACTCAGCACCAGCACCGGGGTGCGCACCTGGTCCTTCCGCAGCGCCTCGATAATCGTGAGGCCATCCATTCCGGGCAACAATCGATCGACGATCATGGCATCGGGCTGCGATGAACGCGCCTTGTCGAGGCCTTCGATTCCGTTGGCCGACCATTCGACTTCAAAACCGCGATCGGCCAGCTCGGCTGTAATTTCCTCAGCCGTTTCGCTGTCATCCTCGATTAGAAGCACTTTTGTCATCAACTGATTCTCGACTGCCGCGAAATCGTTCGCAATGCTCGATCGTGGCCTCGCTGGAACGGTACGCTTGCCCGGGACCAATGCCATAATATTAACCGCCTGCAAATGCCACGGATTTCGCCATTAAAGAGCCGGACAGCGCCGCCCCGTCTTATTCGGGGGCCTAATACGGGGCGTGCGCTGTCCTCTCTGCGGCCATCTGGACACCGCCTCCGGGGGCAAAGCGCGGTGGGCCGCTTGTTGAAAAACATAGGCGCGAAGAACCGGCCGCACCATTAAATAGGGTTTTAAAATCGGCGTGCCGCTCGAGGCCGTCGCTTGCGGCATCCGGCGCGGGGCGATGGTGTCTGCATCGGCAGGGGCCGGGTTCGCACCTTGCTGCCGTCGGCCAGATCAACCGCAGGATTAAGGATCACCCGGTCGCCCCGCTTGACGCCGCTGCTGACTTCGACCTCCTGCCCGAGGTCCGTACCACCGCGACCTTGCGCAGGCGCACCACGCCCTTCTCAACTACCGCGACCTGCAACCCTCCTTCATTGAAAATGATCGCAGTGCGGTTGTTCGCGAATCAAGGACAAGACTAGCGACATGAATTCTCGTGACGGCTGAAAGAAAGTTGGGTGCATTGATCTGACGCATCGGCCGTTTTGCGCGAGGGCGTCGAGAAGCGAATTTTCCCCTCAGCAACCCGATGGCGATGGAGGAGGCGATACGCCCGGCGTTGCCGCGGCTCCCGTTGCGTTGGCCGGCGCCATCGTGCCGGGCGTTGCCAGATTCATCGTCATGCTCTCGGCGCAAGCCGACGTATTCGGCGTCGGCACCACGATCATTGTCGGATCGATGCTGGTGTTGGCAAGCTCCGTGACCGCGGGTTGAATCGTGCCAGGCGGGGGGCTGCTCGGAACTTGGGGGGTCGAGAGCGGCAAAGCCGCGCCATTGGTCGGCGGCCCCCCCGGCGTCGAGCTGCATACGGTGGTCGATGAGCTGCCGAGCGGGGTCACTGGCGATATGGTCCCGGTCGTGCTGCCGACGATTGGCGTGGGAATGGTCCCCAACGGGGTCGATGGCATCATCGCGGTAGATGACATCGTGGTGGTCGATGGCGTCATCGCGGCTGTGCTGCCCACCATGGATGTGGAGACCGCGCCCGGTAGCGTCGATGGCGTGGTTGCGGGCGTTGCGGTTATGGAAGGCGGAGGCAGGGCTGGAACTGCGGGCGGCGGCGGCGCCGGTACGGTCGAGCCGGGAATTGTGGACATGAATGACGTCGCTGGTTGTGCGGACAGCGCCAGCATTGGCGCGGTCGTGTTTGCGGCTGATATCGTCGGTGCCGCGGAAACCGATGGCATCGTTCCGGTTGTGCCGCCAATTGCCGACAAGGAAGTAACTGGCACCGCCGGAGTTCCAGGCGCGATTTGCCCCGTTGGTGTGGAACAGGTCACGACCGTTCCCGGCGTTGTAGGATCAGAAGCCAGCGGCACCGGCGCCAGCGTCGTGCCGGGAGTACCCGGCTGGGTCGTCGCCGAGAACGGACTCGGGCCATTGAGTGGGGATGTGACGATCGTCCCTGGCGTCGATGAAAGGCCCATGGCTGTACTACCCATGGTGGAGACCTGGGCCAGGCAAGCGTTGCAGCCTGCCAGCAGAATGGCCGTTGTGAACAGCAAGCGTCGCATCGCCATTCCTCCCTCCGCGCCGATCTAGCTTGTCTGCTGTTTGCGAACCGCGACCTTGCTGCCTTCCGCCAAGTTTACCATCGGATTGAGGATGACCTGATCACCGGGCCTGACGCCGTCGTGCACTTCGACTTCCGTGCCGAAGTCACGCGCAATCGTGATCTTCTGCAGATGGGCGGTGCCGTTCTCGACGACCGCGACATGCAGGCCGTTCTGATCGAATACGACCGCGTCGGCTGGGATGATCATCGATGGTGTCTTGCGAGGGACAAACAACTCGACAGTGCAATAGATCCCGGGACTGAGCGCGCCGTCCGGATTGGGGACGTCGATCTCGGTCAGCAGCGTCCGGCTGCCGGGCTGCAACGCGGACGCGATTCGGGTGACCTTGCCGGGAAAGGTGCGATCCGGAATCTCGGGGACACGGACCACCGCATCGACGCCTGGCCCAAGCCCGAAAGCCTCGTCCTGCGGAACGAACACCTGGGTGCGGATCACGTTGGGGTGCATCAGCGTGAACATGAAGGTCGATCCGGACTGCACCAGGCTGCCATTGTCGATGTTTCGTTGTGTGATGACGCCGTCGAACGGCGCCACGACGCGCTGGTAAGCCTTCTCCTGCTCGAGTATTCGAATCTGAGCTTCCTGGGCGGCAATATTGGACTGAGCCACTCCCATCGCTGCTTGCTGCGCCTGCAGGGTCAGGCGATCGTTGTCGCCCTGCTGAGCCGTGAGCCATCCCTTTTGGACCAGATTGCTGTCGCGCGCATTGGTGACCTGGGCGAGGTCCCTGCTGGCCTGTGTTTGCTGCAATGTGGCCTGGATCTGGGTCAGCGTCGCCTTGGCTTGCGTAATCTGGTGGTCGAGTTCAGGGGCGGTGATGTTCGCTAGAAGGGCTCCCGCCTTGACCTGGTCGCCGATGTCGACGTAGCGCTTTTCGATGTAGCCACTGGTGCGAGCGAAAATATTCGCCGCCTCAAATGCCGTCGTGGTCGCCGGCAAGGTGACGGTAATTTTACTGTCGCTGGCGCGGACCGCGGCCACGCGAACGTCTGGAACAAGAGTCCGGCTCTGTTGCGCGGTGGCCGCGAGGTCGAGCTCGGCCTGGTAGTGGCGCCAGCCTCCTATTCCAAGGCCGCCAACGAGCAACAGCAGCGCGCTGCCGCCGAGCAGCGCGCCTCCGTAACGACGTCGCCGCTTCCGCGGCGCATTGGGTAGCGCAATAATGCGATCGGTTTCGGGATCAACCTCGTCCTGAACACGTTCATTTTTCGGCCGCACACGAATCTCGGTCATTCTGGAACTTCCTCGAATACGCCATGGTGAGGCTTTCCGTCGTTGCCTTTGCGCAGCATGGCGAACAGGTAAGGCACGATCAGCAATGTTGTCGGCGTCGCGAACAGCAGGCCGCCGATGACGGCGCGCGCCAGCGCCGCATTCTGTTCCTCGCCGGCGCCGCCGATCGCCATCGGAATCATGCCGACGATCATCGCGGCCGCCGTCATCAGC
>Ga0209331_1000034_pt1 | contig 40392 bp, 37 predicted proteins | sample JacPinW_OM3H0_M3_FD_187971 | JGI IMG/M metagenome (GOLD analysis project Ga0209331, IMG submission 187971) | Forest soil microbial communities from Algoma, Ontario, Canada - Jack Pine, Ontario site 1_JW_OM3H0_M3 (SPAdes) (version 2) | ecosystem: Environmental > Terrestrial > Soil > Boreal...
GCGCGGACGATGACGACCGAGAGGCTGATGATGCGTCTTAAGTTAGCGCCTATGGGGTCAAGCCCGCGGGTGACGGCCCCTGAGATAATCCTGCACGCTGTGGATGACCCGACCGGCCTCTGCGGAGAAAGGGCGGGTTTGAAACCCGCCCCTACAAGTACCAAGATCTTTCGACTGCGCCACTAAACCTCCGGCACCTGCTTCTCGCCGGCCCGTCTGATCCCGAGCGCGAGGATGCGCTGGAGGAGATCGGGATACGCCATGCCGTCATGCAGCGCCGCGGCGGCAAATTCCTGGCTCTCTGCAATCTCCGGGTTGGGGTTGGCTTCGAGGAAATAAGGTGTGCCGTCGGGCGCGAGACGGAAATCGATGCGCGCATAGCCGTCGAGCCCGAGCGTGCGATAGATGCGCTTGGCGAGGCGCTGGATGCGCGTCGATAGCTCCGGCGGCAGATCCTTGGCCGGCGCGTGCGCAATGCCACGGCGTTCCTGATAATCGGGATCGTGCTTGACCTTCTCGGTCGCGATGGGCCACGCGCCCGAGGGCAAGTTGCCGAACTGCAGCTCCCAGACCGGCAGCGCCCGCAATCGGTCATTGCCGAACACGCCGACATAAAGCTCGCGCCCCTCGACATATTGCTCGGCGATTGCGGGCGTGCCGATGCGCTCGTGGATGAAGGTGACGCGCTCGGCGAGCTTCTCATCGGTGTCGACGACGGAAGCTTGCGAGATGCCCAAGGAGGCATCCTCGCTCAGGCTCTTCACAATCAGCGGAAACGCCAGGCGCGCCGGCCGGCGAAACTTGCGGTACATGGGAAATACCGCGAATGCCGGCACCGCAATGCGGTGATAGTGCACCAGCGTTTTCGATAAATCCTTGCCGCGCGCGAGCATCAAGCCGCGCGGATTGCAGCCGGTATAGGGAACCCGCGAGAGCTCGAGGTAGCTCGCGACGTTCTGGTCGTAGATGACTTCGCCGCGAAATTCCTCGAGCAGGCTGAACACCACGTTCGGTTTCCAGCTCTCGATCTCATCGCGGATGGGCTTGAGCTCGTCGCGCACCCCAAGCGGGCGCACTTCGTGCCGCGCCTTGCGCAGCGTGCTGACCACGTCATATTCGGTTTTCCAGGTATTGATCTCCTGCTCGCTGAAGCCCTTGCTCGACTCCGGCGGGATCAGGTCCGGGTGCACGAGGACGAGGACGCGCAGCGGTTTCACAGCGCAATCCATTTGCGCCGCAAGGGGCCGAACAGCGAATGCACCGTCTTGGCGGTTAAAAGAACGGTGAATTCCATGAGCAGCCTGCGCCGCGGTCCGACCGCGCGCAGGTCGAGCTCGCGGCAGCGCACGATCATGTCGTCGAGCAGGGAATCGAGCGTGAGCTGATATTCGCCGGTCCAACGCGCAACAATCTGCCGGACGTGGGCACGGTGGTGTCGGATGAACGCTGAAGCGGCCTGCGAGCGGGAGTGCCGCGGATCGGCAGAGAACAGGCGCAGCAGGTCGCGGTCGTATGTCTTCGGCGTGTCGACGGCGTAGAGCGCCTGTTTCTTGCGATAGTGCTCCGCAAGCGTGATGGTGAGCTCGCTGAGCGGATCGACGCGTTCGCGGCGGCTCGGCAGCGGCCGCTGCCCCGCGATTTCCGCCATCAGCTCGTCGACATATTCAAGCTTCTCCAGGGCGGGCCAGCCGGCGTAGCGCGTGCGCCAGTTCGAGCGCGGGCGCAGCCATACGGCGAAGGTCTCGGCGAAATCCTCGTCGGGATGGCTCTGGGCGTACCATAGGCGCAGATGCTGCACGAATTGGCGGCTCGCCGGATTGGGCCGGTAATAGCGGGGGTAGCGCTGCGACGACGGCCCGAAGAGCTGCCGCCATCGCCGCCGGCGCTGGAGCTGATAGGAGTGCTGGACGACGTGGCCGGCCTCGTGGCGCAGAATGCGCATGCATTCCGACCAGGTGTCGCCTTCGACGTCGATGATCTTCTTCTTCTCCAGCTGCATCAGGCGTGGGTGGGCGAGATAGAACGGGATGGCGATGCCGGGCGTATTCTCCGCGCAGAACCACTCGCTCGAGATCCAGGCGTGCGGGCGCACGCGGATGCCGCGCTCCGCGAGCTCGTCGTGGAGAGTGTTGAGGCAGTCCTCGAGCCACGTCGCTTCGACCTTGACGTGCAGGTCCTTGAGGCGAAGTTTCAGCAGCTCCTCGTCGGGCAGCGAGACCCAGGCGAATTTTTTACGCGGCATTCCGGTCCATCACGCTAGTTCATCCGCTCGCTCGTTGTCACCAAACCCATAGAGCGTTGCCGGATTGTCGACCAGGATGCGCCGGCGGATGGCTTCGTCAGGGACCCATTCGGCGAGAAGATCGAAGAGCACGGCGTCGTCGGGCTTGTGAGCGGCGCCTTCGGTCGGGTGCGGCCAGTCGCTTCCCCACACCAGACGCTCGGGCGCAAGCTTCACGTAGGCTTGCGCCACTTTCGTCACATCGGCATAGCTGGGCGGGCCGATCTGGCTGTCGAGGTAGGCTCCCGACATCTTCACCCAGGCGCGGCCCTTCTCAATGAGACGGCGGATGATTGCGAAAGCCGCGTGGTCGACGCCGGCTGGCTGCGGCAGACGTCCGAAATGATCGAAGACCATGGGTGCGGCGACGCGCTCCCACAGCTCCGCAGCCGCTGCGATTTGATCGCCGCGCATGTGAATCTGCACGTGCCAGCCGAGCTCATTCACGCGCTTCGCAAGCGGCTCGATCATGTCGATGGTTGTCACTGCGGTTGCCGGATCGAACTGAGTGAAACGGATGCCGCGAATCCCTGCGTCCGCGAGGCTCCTGAGCTCCGTCAGCGTTACGTCGGGATGAACGACCGCCACGCCGGCGCTCGATCCGAGCGCAGAGATCGCATCGAGCGTAACCCGGTTGTCGTTGACATAAACCGCCGGCGTCACAACGACCGTGCGACTAGTACCAATCCGCCGCTGGAGCATTTGGTACTGCGGCACGGCGGCATTCGTCTGCACGCGCGATCCCGGCCGCAGCGGCGGAAAACGCTCCACGTCGTAAATGTGCATGTGGCAATCGCACGCATTCGCCGGCGCCTTGAGCCTTGCGGCCTCACTGCCGGCGGAGTTGGGAACGGACCAGCTATAGGTGGGGTCGAGTTCTTCACGCGACCCAACGTTCGACAGGACGATGCGCGCTGGGTCTCGCAAAGCGCTCGACCCAGCCTACACCGCTTGCTGGTGCCCGGCGTTGTCGCCGTAGGCTTCCTCGCGATAAAGGCCGAGTGACTCAATCACGGGGAGATCGCTGAACGAGAACAGGCACGCATCGTCGGATGAGGATGCATTGCCGTGCTCGTGCCATGCCCAGGATGGAACGCAGAAAATGTCCCGCTCCTCCCAATCGAAGCGCTTGCCGCCGACAATCGAATAACCCCGCCCCTTCGCCACCTGATAGATGAAGCTGCCGGTATGGCGATGCGCCTGCGTCTTCTCCCCGGGCCGCAGCATCTGCATGCTCGCGCCAATGGTTTGCATGACATGGCCGCCCGTGACGGGATTCACATATTTCATCATGACGCCGTCATAGGGTGAGCCATCCGTCGCATTGGCGTACTGCACAAGCGCTTCGTAGGTGGGCTTCCACTCGTATCTGAACAATGGCGAATAGCCCTTCGACCAGCCATTGTTGGCCGGCCGCAGCCCCGGACTGCCCCATGTCTTGCTTGTATCGTCGATGGCATAGCCGACCTTTTGATTGAGATCGGGATGCACGGCGAAAAAATTTGCATCGAGCGCGTTGACGAGTGGAATATCGAGTCCGTCCTGCCAGATGCACGGCGTTCCGTCCTGCTCGACACCGTGCTCATGCCATGTCCCGTTTGGGGTGAGCACGAAATCGTTGGCCTGCAAGCTCATCTTATGGCCATCAACGATGGTGTAGGCGCCCTCGCCTTCCATGATGAAGCGCAACGCGGAGGCCGAATGGGAGTGGGCCGAGGCAACCTCGCCCGGATGCATGACCTGCAAACCGGAATAGAGCCATCCGACTGCTGCCGCGACATCGCGCCGGCCGGGATTATTCAGATAGATCACGCGGCGGCCCGCCTTTTCCGGACTCACCAGCTCGACCGAGCGCAGCACATGGCTGCGCAGGTCCTTGTAGCGCCACAGCACCGGGATCGATTCTGACCGCGGCTCCCACGGTTCGATCTTGTTAGCGACGGTCCATAATGCCGCCGTATCGAACCGCTCCAGATCCTTGTAATAGGCTGCGAGCTCGGGGGTATCCTCGACATTCGCTCGTCCAACCACGTTCTCGCGCATCGTGTCCTCCAGATACGGTATGTTGCCTCCGCCCAGTCCAAGTCGCAAGGTGCGGCACGGTTCGACGCTGTGATGGGAGAATCATATCCTAGAAAAGCCATTGTTTGAGAATGCATTCTTCGCTCGGATTTACACGACTCCCCCCGCCTTCACCGAACCTGTGCCATGCACGCGAAACTCCGCATTGCCAGCATTGCGCTCAGCATGATGCCGCAGCTCGCTCAGGGCCAGGAACCCAGCGCGCTGGAACAGCGAGGGGGAGAATTGCTCACGTCGAACTGCGCGCGGTGCCATTCCGTGGCACGCACCGGCGATAGTCCCAATTCGGCGGCGCCGCCATTTCGCACGCTCTCACGCAAATATCCGATCGACAGCTTGTCTGAAGCTTTGGCCGAAGGGCTTTCGGTTGGCCATCCAGAGATGCCGGAATTCGTGTTCGACACTGACGAGATTACAGCCATTCTGGCCTACCTGAAATCGATTCAGGAACGCTAAAGCAGCGCCGCTCTCCGCAAGGTCCCCCGTGCTGAGCAGAAAGGCACTCGGATGCCGTGCCGCACTCCTGCTGGGATTGCTCGCGCTGCTTGTGCCAGCCTTGCTGAATGGTTTTCCCCTGGTCTTCGCCGATAGCGGCGGATATCTGGCCCGGCCATTCGAGCGCACGCTCGCGCTCGGCCGGTCTGCTTTCTATGGTCTCTTTCTCGCAGCAGGCATTCCGTTTGACTTCTGGCCCAATATCCTGATTCAGGCTGGTCTGACAGTGTGGATCATCCGGATTGTGCTGCGCGAACTGGGTTGGCCGGGACCGGGCGTATTCGTTCTGGTCATGATTGCCTTGACGGTTTTCACAAGCCTGCCGTGGTACGCGGGAGAGTTGATGCCCGACATCTTCGTGCCGCTTGCCGTGCTCGCGTTCCACATTCTTGCATTTGCGCGAAATGGCCTGCGCAATCACGAGGCTATACTGCTGGGAGGCGTTATCGCCGCCGCCGTGGCAAGCCACATGTCGGTTCTGGGCCTCGTTGGCGCGCTGCTTCTGTTCGCGTTCGCCCTTTTAGTAGTTCGGCAATTGGTCGATTGGCCGCGTCCTCACCTTAGCGGCCCCGTAGCAGCCGTGCTATCGGGCATTCTGCTTGCGCTTTTCTCAAATCTAGCGATTGCGGGCCAATTTGCGTTCACGCCCGGGGGAAGCACGTTCCTGTTCGCGCGCCTTTTGCAGGACGGGATCGTCGCGCGCTACCTCGATGATCATTGCCCGGATCCGGGGCTGCGTCTATGCGCCTTCCGCGCCGAGCTGCCGCCAACCGCAGATGATTGGCTGTGGGGCAATAGCCCTCTAGGCAAACTCGGCGGCTGGGAGGAGTTTGAGCCGGAAGCGCGCCGCATCATTCTCCGCAGCATAATGGACTATCCGGGTGCTCACATCCAAAGCGCGTTCCGCGCGACCGTTGAGCAATTGACCACGCTCGCAACGGGGGAGGGCATGCACTCCAGGGATAACTGGCATGCGGAGGCAATGTTACGGAAATACGCCCCCGACACGTTGGCGAGCTTCATGGCCTCGCGCCAGCAGCATGATGGCTTCGATTTCGGCCTGATAAATTTGGTCCAAGTCCCGGTGGCGCTTGCGGCCACGGCGATGCTGCCGATATCGATTTTTCTATTCCGGCGCAGTGAGCCACGGCTTTCGCGTTTTGCGACCACCGTGCTGTTCGCAATCCTGACCAATGCCGCCATTTGCGGGATTTTCTCCAATCCCAATGCGCGCTATCAAAGTCGAATAGCGCCACTCGCTGTGTTAAGTGTCTTGCTGGCGCTGCTTGAGCTCTGGCGCGCGTGGAAGCGAAACAATGTGGGCCGGGTGAGCGTAGCGTAAGCGGCCCTACGACTTTAAAGGACTGCCATGTCGAAAACGATTGCAGGTCTGATGGGACCCACACTGCTCGCGATGGGAATTGGCATGCTGCTTAATCTTGGCTCCTTCGCGGTCATGGTGGAGCAGGTCTCGCATGACATTGCGCTCATCTTTTTCTCCGGCGTTCTCTTGCTTGTCGCAGGTCTTGCGATTGTGCGCAGCCACAATGTCTGGACGGGCTGGCCGGTGCTGGTCACCGTGCTTGGCTGGCTTGCCATAATCGGGGGCCTTGCCCGATTGTTCTTCCCCACCCAGCTTGCCGCGATGGCCGCGAATATGGGGCAGCACCAAGGGTTTCTGATTGTCGCTGCAATTATTCTCCTCCTCCTTGGCGGCTTTCTCTCCTTCAAAGCTTACAGCCGAGATTGATGGTGGATGCGGAATACGAGCGCTGGGAAGGCCGGTTCGCCGTTGCGGACTATATTTTCGGCAAAGCGCCGAATTATTTCCTTGTGGCATGCAAGCCGTTGCTGCCGCGGTCCGGCAAAGCACTCGCAATTGCCGACGGCGAAGGGCGCAACGGAGTGTGGCTAGCCGAGCAGGGTCTTGATGTCGTGTCCGTCGATTTCTCGCCCGCAGCGCAGCGCAAAGCCAAGGCGCTCGCGCGCGAGCGCGGCGTGAGAATGACATTCGAGCAGGCGGACGCTCACACCTGGACTTATCCGAAATCCGCCTTCGATGTGGCGGTCGAAATCTTCACCCAATTCAGCTCGCCCGCAGAGCGCGCGATAAAATGGGCCAACATGCAAAACGCGCTCAAGCCTGGCGGGCTTCTGATCATTCAGGGCTATCGGCCAAAACAATTGGAATATGGAACCGGAGGGCCCAAACAGATCGAAAACCTCTATACGCGCGCCATGCTGGAGGAGGCGTTCCGCGATTTTCACGATATTCATATTACCGAGGAGGACGTGGAGATGCACGAGGGCACCGCCCATGCCGGCATCTCGGCCGTGATCAATTTTACTGCGCGCAAGTAGCGCAAGTGCAAATACCGCTCTTGGGCGCGCGGCAGGATATGCAGGTGGCAAAAGACAAGTCCAACACACCATCCCTTGGCGCTGAGATGGCCGAGCCCGCTGTCCCCGCTGCCCGTCAGCCTCACCCGCATCAGCACAGCAGGTGCTTGGAGGCCTCGGAACAGAAGTCTACTCACTCCGCCCCGCTCTCGCAGGGTACGATCTACACCTGCCCGATGCACACGCAGATTCGGCAGCTGGGACCCGGTTCGTGCCCCATCTGCGGGATGGCTCTTGAGCCGGAGCTCGTTGCGGCGACGCCGCGCCGCAACCCCGAGCTCATCGACATGAGCCGGCGGTTCTGGGTCAGCCTTGTGTTGAGCATCCCCGTGTTCGCTCTGGAAATGAGCGGACACATCGCGAATCTGCACATGGCGCTGGGGCAGACGTGGTCGAATTGGGTTCAGTTCCTGTTGGCGACCCCCGTCGTGCTCTGGGGTGGTTGGCCATTCTTTGTTCGCGCCTGGCAATCCCTCCTCACCCGCCATCTCAACATGTTCACCCTCATCGCGATGGGGACCGGGGTGGCGTGGCTCTACAGTGTTGCCGCCATTCTGTGGCCCGGTCTTTTCCCGCCCGGCTTTCGCGGGCCAGACAGTGCTGTCGCGGTCTATTTCGAAGCAGCCGCGGTGATTACGGTCCTTGTGCTACTCGGCCAAGTACTGGAATTGCGCGCGCGCGCGCAGACCTCGGGCGCTATTCGTGCGCTACTTGATCTTGCCCCCAAGGTCGCACGCCGAATACGGCCGGAGGGAACCGACGAAGACGTTTCACTCGATGTGATCGCAGTTGGCGACCGCCTGCGCGTGCGGCCCGGCGAGAAGGTGCCCGTCGACGGCGGGGTGATCGAGGGGCGCTCGCCGGTAGATGAATCCATGGTCACAGGCGAGTCCATGCCGGTCACGAAGGAGGTCGGCGCGAAGGTCATTGCCGGCACCCTCAACATGACCGGCAGTTTCGTGATGCGCGCCGAGAAAGTTGGGCGCGACACCATGCTCGCGCAGATCGTGCAAATGGTTGCCGCCGCCCAGCGCTCGCGCGCACCCATTCAACGTTTGGCCGACCAGGTCTCGGGCTGGTTCGTGCCAGCCGTGCTTGTTGTTGCGATCATCGCATTTGCTGCCTGGGCATGGTTCGGACCGGAGCCGCGCTATGCGTATGGGCTTGTTGCCGCCGTGTCAGTCCTCATCATCGCGTGTCCGTGTGCGCTCGGCCTCGCAACTCCCATGTCCATCATGGTGGGGGTTGGACGCGGCGCACAGGTGGGCGTGCTGATCAAGAATGCCGAGGCGCTGGAGCGCATGGAAAAGGTCGACACACTCGTCGTCGACAAGACCGGCACGCTCACCGAAGGCAAGCCAAAGGTGGTTGCTGTCGTTGCTGCGGCCGGTTTTGACGAAAATGAAGCATTGCGGCTGGCGGCAAGCGTGGAGAAAGCGAGCGAGCATCCGCTGGCCTTGGCAATCGTCGCCGCCGCGCAGGAGCGCGCTCTGGTGCTCTCAGACGTTTCCAATTTCGACTCATCGACGGGCAAAGGGGTGATCGGTGTCGTCCACGGAAAGGGAATCGCCGTTGGCAATGCGAGGTTTTTGAAGGAACTGGGAATTGATACGGGTTCATTGGAGGGCGAGGCCGAGAAATTGCGGCAGGATGGCGCAACAGCGATGTTCCTGGCCGTTGATGGCAAAGCCGCCGCGGTGATCGCGATCGCCGATCCAATCAAGGCCACCACTGCGGAAGCGCTGAAACTACTGGCGCGCGAGGGAGTCGATGTCGTCATGCTGACGGGGGACAATCGCACCACGGCAGAGGCCGTTGCCCGGCGACTTGGTATCAAGCAGGTGGAATCCGAGGTGCTCCCGGATCAAAAGAGCGCCGTTGTCGAGAAGCTTCGAAAGCAAGGCCACGTCGTGGCGATGGCAGGTGACGGCGTCAACGATGCTCCCGCGCTTGCCGCCGCGGACGTTGGCATCGCGATGGGGACGGGAACCGATGTGGCAATCGAAAGCGCCGGTATCACGTTGCTCAAGGGCGACCTGATGGGAATCGTTCGTGCGCGCCGCCTCTCCCAGGCGACGATGCGCAACATCCGGCAAAATCTGTTCTTCGCGTTCATCTACAATGCGGCGGGTGTTCCGATTGCCGCGGGCGCGCTTTACCCATTCTTTCGGATCCTTCTCTCACCGATCATCGCTGCAGCCGCGATGGCGCTATCCTCGCTTAGTGTTGTCGGAAATGCACTGCGCTTACGACACATCCGGCTGTGACGCGAAAATGCCTCGTCGTCACTGAGCGTCGTTGCAATGCGTTACGCCCGCTGAAGGTAAAACCAACGTTCAGATAAACAGGGAGTAAGATTATGGGGCCGAGTTTGAAGCGTTGTGCAGCCTTTGCCATTGCCACCGTGGTGTCCGTGCCCGCGAGCGCGCAGGGTATTGTTACGCAGAAAAATATTTCGCTCGCGCTGGCACAGGCCATCGCCAATGCGGCGCTTGCCCAATGCGAAAGCATGGGGTTCAAGGTTTCAGTGACGGTTGTCGATCGGGCCGGATTGCCGCTCGTGATGTTGCGCGGCGACGGATCAGGGCTACACACCCCTGAAGGCAGTGATCGCAAGGCCTATACTGCGCGCACGTTCAGCCAGCCTTCGGCGGCGTTCGCCCAACGCCTCCTGGACGACCCGGCGTCAGTGGGATCGAGACAATATACCCGCGTGCTGGCGCTCTCGGGCGGGCTGCCGATCAAAGTTGGTGACGAGGTGGTCGGCGCCGTCGGCGTTTCCGGCTCACCGGGCAAGGACGACATCTGCTCCCAGGCCGCCATCGACAAAGTGGCGGATCAGCTGAAATAGTATCGCCCGAGCCTCGTCACTCTGAGGCGAGTGAGTCCAATACGGCAATCCGACGATGTGAATGATTGCGCGGTAGGGTGCGCAAAGCCGCGTGCTTACGCGGCGTGCGCACGCGGTCTTGCATCGGCCCCGTTGTTCCGCGTGCGCTCGGGCGCGCACAACGTTGGGTCGTGTGGCGCACGTGGATAGGCGCGCCCTTAGCGCACCCTACAGGCTGAGGCGAGTGAGTAGTGAGCAGTAGAGGCATCGGATTTATGAGCTTTTCGCTATTCACTACTCGCTACTTCTGCTGATTATCCAGGGTCAGTCCCCGTCCTCCCGATTCCCGCGCAGTTCGTTGAGCAATGCCTCCATGCTGCGGCGAAGCCCGTGCACCTGATCGATGAGATGAAGAATGACGGAGATGCCTTCGTCATTCACGCCGAGATCATCGCGCAGATCGCGAATGAGCTGTGCGCGCGCGAGATCAACGTCCGAGAAGGAAAGCTCGGGCTCGGTTTGCGGCGGGATCAGCCAGCCTGCATGGATCCACGCTTCGAGCGACTGATGCTCCACGCGCGTCCGCAGCAAGAACTCCTGCACTGAGATCATTCAAGCCTCCAGACCGCGGCGCGGGTTATGCTGTTGACCGGCCTGCCAGCGGCGAGCGAATTCTTCAATCTCAGGGTCGAGCCGGTCGGGCAGCACGACCTTGAGCGTGACGTATTCGTCTCCGCGAGTGCCGTCGCGGCGCGGAACACCCTTGCCTTTGAGCCGCAATACACGGCCGGTATTGGCGCCTTTCGGAACAGTCATGCGTACGCTGCCGGCCAGCGTCGGGACATCGAGCTTTCCTCCGAGCACCGCTTCGGGCAGGCTGATCGGCAGCTCGATGTGGATGTCATCATCTTTCCGCGTGAACAGTTTATGCGGGCCTACTTCGATTTCGACCAAAGCATCCCCTGGTGGCGCTCCGCCTATTCCCAGCCCTCCCTTCTCGCGCAGACGAAGGATTTGATGATCGTTCGTTCCCGGCGGGATCACCACGTCGAGGGTCGCCCCATCAGGCATGGTAATGCGTTTGGTCGCGCCGTTCACGGCCTCCAGGAACTCGACCGGCAACCGGTAATGCACGTCCTGGCCGCGGATGCGAAAACGCGCGCGTCCCTCGCCACGGCCCAGGATCTCCGAGAGAATATCCTCGTTCTCCATGAAATCCGCGAATCCCCCCGCGGTGCTGTAGGGATGGTCCTGCGCGCCCGCGGTGTGGAAATCCCGGTAGTAGCGCTCGCGCGGGCGCTCCGCGCCGGAAGCATCGATCTCGCCGCGATCAAAGCGCGCCCGTTTCTCGGGATCGCCGAGGAGATCATAGGCCACAGAGACTTCCTTGAACTTCTCTTCCGCCTTCTTGTCCCCTGGATTGAGATCGGGATGGAGCTTCTTGGCCAGCGCCCGATAGGCCGAGCGGATCTCGTCCTGCGTGGCCTCCCGCTTTACCCCGAGGATCGCATAGGGATCGTCGCTCACGGCTTCACCCCACAAATCCGACTGTGCCGGCCGCTCGCTCGCGCCATTGCGCCATAAGTTGCGCGAGATCATCGGCCCGCAGCCCATAGGTGTCGGGGAGTGCCCCGTTGCGGCCGGCAAAGGCAGCATTGATCCTGCTCAAAGTTCCAGTATGCCCGGCGTCATTGAACAGCACAAACCGCAGCCGCGCAGGCGGGATTCCTGCCGCGATGAAACCGGTTGCATCTTGCCAGCGCGCGCGCGAGCGCCGATAAAAGCTGGTGACCTCAAAGCCGGTTGCGTCGAGGGTGAGCGCGGCGGCGCCCGGCAGCATGGCGACGGCCCCGACCAGCATTCCAAGGCCGAAGAACATGAGCACGAACCATCCTGTGAGCGCACCATTCCTGATCATCGCCTGTCCGGCAATGGCGAAAACGGCGCAGCCTGCAAACATCAATCCCCATTTCTTGAGCGAGGGATGGAGCGTTACCGGCCCGGGAAAGCGGGCCAGAACGTCAGCAGCGGATGTTTTCGAAGCCATAATCGCGCTCCAAGCAAATTGCTGAATCCCCATGCCGATGACCCGGCTGCGCGATCTGGTCGGCCGCTCGCCCCGGCAGGGCATCGAGTTGCCGGCATGGCTCGAACATCTCGTGTCGATCGGCATCGTCTCGAAGGACGAGCAGATAGTTCGGCGCCAACGCTGCGTCAATGTTGCGTCCTTTGCGGTGGTCGCAACGGCGGCATCGCACCTGATCATCAATTCGGTCCATGATTTTCGCGGGTTGCTACCCGTGAACATCGATAACTTGTTCATGCTTGTGGGCGCCCTGCTGATGCCCCGGCTGCATCGATTCGGCCAGCATGCCGGCGCCGTCGCGCTCATTCTGCTGATTCTGTTCGGGCACATGTTCATCGTCTGGTCATTCGGTTTAGCCAGCCAACTGCAAGTCTATTTCACTCTTGGCGGAGCCATGCTGTTCTTTTTCGGCGTGCAAAACTGGCGTTTGTTCCTCCCGTTTTTCAGCCTCTACGTGATTGCGCTCGTCGTCGCGTTGAAATTCGCGCCGGAATTCGGCCTCGTCATGCCGTGGGACCGGGACTTTCGAGAGCTGCTCTCGACGCAGGCCATGATCAATACCATCGTGATCAACGCGGCGCTCCTGTTCTACGCGCTCACCGCGTTGCACAGCGCGGAAATCGAACTGCAGGACCAGCACGAGCGTTCCGAAACCCTCATCGCGACGGTCATGCCCGCCTCTATTGCTGGACGCATCAAGTCCGGTGAACGCATCGCCGACCACATTGATATGCTCAGTGTCATGTTTGCGGATCTGTCGGGCTTCACCGAGGCCGCGCATGACTTGGCCCCGGGTCAGATCGTGGATTTCCTGGATGCGCTGGTGCGCCGGCTCGATGAGCTGTGCGAACAGCACGGGGTTGAGAAGATCAAAACAATCGGTGACAGCTACATGGCGGCCGCCGGTTTTGATGGCCACGCTGTCGAAGGGGCGATTGCGGTGGGCCGTCTGGCGCTGAAAATGCTTGATGCCGCTGAGCAGGCGCCGCCGCTAGGACAGCGCAAACTCAAACTGCGCATTGGCATTCATTGCGGAGCCGCAACCGCCGGGATCATTGGAGATATCCGTTTCTCCTATGATGTCTGGGGAGATGCCGTAAATCTCGCCTCGCGCATGGAGTCCCACGGCGTTCCCGGCCGCATTCACGTGAGCGAACCGTTTCAACATCTCGCCGGGACCGCATTCACGTTCGAGGATCGCGGACCGACCGACATCAAGAGCGTGGGAACGACGAGAACATTCTTTCTGGTAGCGCAGGCGCAGAGCTGTGCGGTTCCTCTCGCTCCCGCCGCCACGCAAGAAGGCCCCGCGCATGCGCTGGGCTCGCGCAGCCCGAAGTCCTAATCAGAGGACGCGGCGAACCGCTGGTCAGCGCTACTCCCCGGCGGCGATCTCGCGCTGCTGTTCGGGGCTGCCCGCCTCGCCTTCGACCTTTTGCCTGGCCTCGAGGTCCTCTCCCGTTGCCTGATCGACGGCTTTCATCGACAGCCGCACCTTTCCGCGCTCGTCGAACCCGAGAAGCTTGACCTTAACCTTGTCGCCTTCCTTGACGACGTCGGTGACCTTCTGGACGCGGCGCGGCGCGAGCTGGCTGATGTGCACCAGGCCATCCTTGGCGCCGAAGAAGTTCACAAACGCCCCGAAGTCCATCACCTTGACCACGGTGCCATCGTAGATGTGCCCGATCTCCGGCTCCGACGCGATTGATTTGATCCAGTTGATCGCGGCCTTCATGGCATCGCTCTTGGCGGAAGCGACCTTGACCGTGCCGTCGTCGGCAATGTCGATCTTGGCGCCTGTCTTCTCCACGATCTCACGAATGACTTTACCTCCGGAGCCGATCACTTCGCGGATCTTGTCCACCGGAATATTGAATACCTCGATGCGAGGCGCGTGCTCTCCGAGCTGGGCGCGGTGCTGCACGATCGCTTTGCCCATTTCGCTCAGGACATGCATGCGCCCCTCTTTTGCCTGAGCGAGCGCAACGCGCATGATCTCTTCGGTAATCCCGGCGATCTTGATGTCCATCTGCAGCGACGTCACGCCACGCTCGGTACCGGCGACCTTGAAATCCATGTCGCCGAGATGATCCTCGTCGCCGAGGATGTCGGAAAGCACGGCATAGCGCTCATTCTCGAGAATGAGGCCCATGGCGATCCCCGCTGTCGGGCGCTTGAGCGGAACGCCGGCATCCATCAGGGCAAGCGAGGTTCCGCATACGGTCGCCATTGAGGACGAGCCGTTCGATTCCGTGATCTCCGAGACCACACGCAGCGTGTAGGGGAATTCGTGATGGGGCGGCAGCACCGGGTGGATTGCGCGCCAGGCAAGCTTGCCGTGACCAATTTCGCGCCGCCGCGGACCGCCCAGACGCCCGGTCTCCCCGACCGAGAAGGGCGGGAAATTGTAGTGCAGCAGGAATGTCTCCTTATACGTGCCTTGCAGCGCGTCAATCCATTGCTCGTCTTCGCCCGTCCCGAGTGTTGCCACCACGAGCGCCTGGGTTTCCCCGCGCGTGAACAGGGCGGAGCCGTGTGCGCGCGGCAACACGCCCACCTCGGACTGGATGGGTCGCACTGTTCTCACGTCCCGCCCATCGATGCGGCGGCCGGTATCGAGAATATTCCAGCGCACGATCTTGGCTTCGATGGTCTTGAACACATTGGCAATCTGCAAAGCAGAATGGGCCGGATTCTCCACCCCCGCAGGACAGAAATGCGCCAGCACCTTGGACTTCGCTGCATCAAGCGCCTTGTGGCGTTCCTGCTTGTTGGCGATGCTGTAGGCGCCGCGCAGATCGGGCTCGATCAACGCGAGCATTTCCTTTTCGAGTTGCTCGTGCTCCTCGGCCTGCAGCTCCCGCGGTTCTTTGGCGGCTTTTTCAGCCAGCCGTATGATGGCCTCGATCACGGGCTGGAAATGCCGGTGGCCAAACATCACGGCACCGAGCATCAGGTCCTCGTTGAGCTCCTTGGCTTCGGATTCGACCATGAGGACGGCATCTTGCGTGCCGGCCACGACCAGGTCGAGCTGGCTCTCGGTCATCTCATCGAGCTGGGGGTTGAGCGCGTATTCGTTGTTGATGAAGCCGATCCGAGCCGCCCCGATGGGACCCATGAAAGGCGCGCCTGAGAGCGTCAGCGCGGCCGAGGCGGCAATCATGGCGAGAATGTCGGGGTCGTTCTCCAGATCGTGCGAAAGGGTGGTCACGATCACTTGAGTTTCGCAGCGCCACCCTTCCGCGAAAAGGGGCCGCACGGGACGATCAATCAGTCTTGAGACCAGCGTCTCCTTTTCGGTCGGGCGGCCCTCCCGCTTGAAATACCCGCCGGGTATTCGTCCGGCAGCATAGAATTTTTCCTGGTAATCGACGGTCAGCGGCAGAAAGTCGAGGCCCTCTCGCGGCTCCTTGGCGGCGACAACGGTCGCCAGCACTCGCGACTCGCCGTAGCTCGCGACGACGGCGCCATCGGCCTGGCGTGCAATCTTTCCGGTTTCCAGAAGGAGCTTGCGTCCTCCCCACTCGAGCTCAACACGATGGATATCGAACATAGCGATTGTCTTTCATTGTTCTGGCAAAGCTGCAAAAGCCATGAGCAAGACGGCGAGACGCTGTCCTTGCCGCCGATGCCGCACCGTGACACAGCGCCCAGCGATCCTGCCATGGCTTTCGGCCTTCCCTTGGTGGACGGGCGACGATTCGCCCGTTTCCTCAATCGGCAGCGATTGTTCGCTGCCGAACGAATGGCGGGCACGTGTGAGACGTTGCAAAAACGTGCGAACGTGCCGCGCGCAAATACTCAGCGACGAATTCCGAGCCGCTCGATCAACGACTTGTAACGCGCTTCATCGACTCGGGCGAGATAGTCCAACAGCTGACGCCGCTGGGACACGAGCTTGAGCAATCCACGCCGGGAATGGTTGTCCTTGACGTGAGCTTTGAAATGCTCGGTCAGGCCGTTGATGCGTTCCGAGAGGATGGCCACCTGCACTTCCGGCGATCCGGTATCGCCGGCTTTGGTGGCATAGGTCTTGATCACTTCGGCCTTGCGGCCGGACGGTAGCGACATCGGGATATCCTGTCCTGTTGATGGGCTTGCGTCGGCGGCCGGTGCCGGGATGCCGTCCAGCGCGGTCGCTCCAACTGCAAAGCGCGGGACAGCGCCCGCGCGCTCCGGAGAATATAGCAAAACACCCCGCAATGCAATCATGTGCGGGGCAGGTTGAAGATGCGCCGGGGGCGCAGTTCCCCCCTTTCCACCTCCGCAAGCCCCACCAATGCGCCCTGTGTCGAGATCGAGACCCAGCCCTCGATCATGGGCGCGTCACGCCCGCGGAGCAGGACCGCCTGCCCTCGAGCAAGCCGCCCGGCATCAGCGAGGCTGACCCGCAGCGCCGGCAAAGCCGCAAGCCCGCTCTCGACCGGCAGCAGATGCCGGATTCCGGCGCCGGTTGCGTCGAAACCCTCCTGCAAGGCTTCCAAGGTAACCGCGCTGCTCTCGTCAAAAGGGCCGACCGCGGTTCGCCGCAGTTGGGCGACATGTCCATAACATCCCAGCTCGCGTCCCATGTCGCGCGCCAGTGCACGAATGTACGTGCCTTTGCCGCACGCGGCCGCGAGAACGGTGTGATCGGGATCTGGCGCTGCCGTCCATTCGAGCGCATGGATTTCGATTGCGCGAGCTTCGAGCTCGACCATTTCGCCTTCGCGAGCGAGATCATAGGCGCGCTCGCCGTCGATTTTCACGGCCGAGAAGCGCGGCGGCACTTGTTCGATCAATCCAGTGAAGCGCGGCAGGAGAGCTCGTACATGCTCCTGCGATGGCCGTTCGGGGGATCTTGCAACAATGCGGCCTTCGGCGTCATCCGTGTCGCGTTCTTCGCCCCAGCGGATAGTGAAGCGGTAGATCTTTCGCCCTTCCATGACGAAAGAAACGGTCTTGGTTGCCTCGCCGAGCGCAATCGGCAGGACTCCGGACGCCAATGGATCAAGGGTGCCGGCGTGACCGGCGCGTTTGGCGTTGAAGGATCGCTTGATCACCCCGACGGCATGCGTGGAGGTCATCCCAACCGGTTTGTCCAGGACGAGCCAGCCATGCACGTCCCGTCGTTCGCGCCTGCGTTGCGGCTCCTTGCTTGAACTTTCCGCCTTCACGGCATCAACTCTGATCGTCTGTCCTGCTTTGCAAGTCCCGTCGCACGGCCGATGTTCGGAGCAGCTTCTCTATCCGCTCCACCTCATCGAAGCGTTCATCGATCGCAAAGCGGATATCGGGCGCGAATTTCAGGTCGATGCGGCGAGCAATTTCCCCGCGCAGGAAGCGCCTGTTGCGGTTGAACGCAGCGAGCACGTCGTCCACATCCCGGCCGCCAAGCGGCATCACATAGATGGTTGCAAGCCGCAGATCCGCCGTCATGCGCACCTCGGGAATCGTAATGACGTGCCCTTCAATGACTGGATCATGCACCTCGCCACGCGCGAGCAGGTCGGCAAGGATATGACGCACAAGCTCGCCCACACGCAGCTGGCGCTGAGATGGCCCTCGCGAGGATCTGGATTGATGATGGCGCGGCATATAAGAAATCAACGCTTTCGAACCGGCGGGCCGAAGCCTGCACGTGCGCATCCCGTGGCGATCGGCTGCGAATGGAACTTGGATGGAGAGCCGGTGACCGCCGTACGGACCTATCGGCTACACCGCCCCAGGGATCAAAGCGTGCGCTGCACCGTCTCCACCCGGAAGCACTCGATGACGTCGCCCGCTTTCATATCCTGGTAGTTTTCGAATGCCATCCCGCATTCCTGGCCTGCCGTTACCTCCCGTGCATCGTCCTTGAAGCGCTTGAGTTGCGACAGTTTGCCCTCGTACACCACGATGTTGTCGCGCACGAGACGCACATTGGCACCGCGTTCGACCGTTCCTTCGGTCACCCGGCAGCCTGCAACATTGCCGACCTTGGAGACCCTGAAAATTTCCAGGATGACCGCCCTGCCCAGCGTGGTCTCGCGCGTCGTCGGAGCAAGCAGCCCCGACATCGCCTTCCTCACGTCGTCCACGAGATCGTAAATGATATTGTAATACCGGATTTCGATTCCGGCCTGCTCGGCGGCCTCGCGGGCCTCTTTGTGGGCACGCACATTGAAACCAATGATTGCCGCGCCCGACGCGGCGGCGAGCGTCACATCGGATTCGGTGATACCGCCGACGCTCGCGTGGAGCACGCGCGCGGCAACCTCGTTGGTGCCGAGCTTTTCGACCGCGCCGGTGATCGCCTCGAGCGAGCCCTGTACGTCGGCCTTGATCACCAATGGGAATTCCTTGCGCCCAGCCGTCGTGAGCTGGGTCATCATTTGCTCGAGCGAGCCGCGCATGCCGGTCGCTCGCGCCGCGATCTTGTCGCGTTTCTGGCGGGCACGATAATCCGTCACCTCGCGCGCCCGTGCATCGCTCTCGACCACGGCGACGCGATCTCCAGCTTCGGGAACGCCGTTAAAGCCGAGGACTTCAACGGGCATCGAAGGTCCTGCGGTTTCGACGGAAAGACCCGCATCAGAAACCAATGCACGCACGCGGCCCCATTCAGCCCCTGCCACGATGATGTCGCCGGCGCGCAATGTTCCCCGCTGCACCAGCACGCTCGCGACAGGGCCGCGACCGCGGTCGAGCTTCGCCTCGATGACGGTGCCTTCCGCTGGACGATTCGGGTTCGCCTTGAGGTCCAGAATCTCGGCCTGCAGCCCGATTGCTTCCAACAGACGATCGATATTGAGCTTCTTGGTTGCCGACACTTCGACATCGAGCACGTCGCCGCCGAGTGATTCCACCTGGATTTCGTGCTGCAGCAACTCGTTGCGCACCCGCTCCGGCTTCGCATCGGGACGATCGATTTTGTTGATTGCGACAATGATCGGCACCTTCGCGGCCTTGGCGTGATTGATGGCCTCGGCCGTCTGCGGCATGACGCCGTCATCAGCGGCCACGACCAGGACGACGATGTCGGTCACCTTGGCGCCGCGCGCGCGCATGGCGGTAAACGCGGCGTGGCCTGGAGTATCGATGAAAGTGATCTTGTTGCCCGATGGCGCCGTCACCTGATAGGCGCCGATATGTTGGGTAATGCCGCCCGCCTCTCCCGCCGCCACTTCGGTCGAGCGGATAGCGTCGAGCAGCGATGTTTTGCCATGATCGACGTGACCCATGACTGTGACCACCGGAGGCCGCGCAACGAGGGCAACGGGCTCATCGGCCGCATCAAACAGACCCTCTTCGACGTCCGACTCAGCCACGCGCTTGACGGTATGGCCGAGCTCCTCTGCCAGCAATTGGGCTGTATCGGCGTCGATCACGTCGTTGATCTGGGCCATGTGGCCTTGCTTCATCAAGAGCTTGATCACATCGACGGCGCGCTCCGCCATGCGGTTCGCGAGCTCCTGAATGGTGATGGTTTCGGGCACGGTAACTTCGCGAACCAGTTTCTCTTTCGGCTCGTCGCTAGCGTGTCCTTTCAGCCGCTGAACCCGCCGCCGGAACGCAGCGACGGAACGTTCGCGCTCTTCATCAGCAGTGAGCGCGGTCACCAGGGTGAGGCGGCCGCGGTTCTTCTGGATGGTGCTGCGCGGCGCCTTTGGCGCGGGTGTGGGCCGGGCAGCGCCAGCGCCGCGACGGGAGCGAGGGGCCTCTTCCTCGTCCGGCTCGAGCACGGGCCGTGGTCTGGCAGCCGCGGCCTCGTCACCAAAGCGCTTCTTCGCCTCCTGCTCGGCTTTGACCTTGGTTTCAAGCTCATGCTTTCGACGCCGCTCTTCGTCCGCCTTGCGCGCTTCCGCTTTATCGCGCTCAGTGCGCTCGGCTGCTTCTCGTTCCTTCCGGTGTAGAGCCTCCTCTTCGGCGTGCTTGCGCTCTTCGGCTTCGCGTTGGCGCGCATCGCCGAGCGCGCGTGCGCGGGCAGTGCGCTCTTCGTCGGATAGGGTGCGCAGCACCACCCCGGACGGCTTGGGGGCGACCTGGGCGGGCGGCGGCGTCTGGGCGGCAGTTGCCTGCGCGGCGGCTGAAACACCGGGGCCGGTGCGCTTCGCCGGCGCGACAGCTGCAGGCGCGGCATCCCCCCTCGGCCGGGCCGCCGTACGACTTTTTACCTTCTCGACAACCACCGCCTTGCTGCGGCCGTGACTGAAACTCTGGCGTACGACGCCTTGCTCAATCCCACGGCCTTTCAGGCTCAAGGTCTTGGTCGCAGCGACGCTGAGTTTCTTTTCAGTCGTCTTTTCCGTCGTTTCAGCCATCACAATCTTAATCCAGTTCACGCCTTCGGGTTGCCGGTCCGCCCCCCCGCCCAGGAGCGATGGGCCACGTCCGAGCGCGGCACGCGGCGAGCATGTACCACATTTAGCGGCCTCATTGCCAAATCCAAATGCCTCCCTCTCATGCCGGTGCGGCCGCGGTCTCGGACGCGGGTTCAGCGGGGGCCGCGAGATCTGCTTCATTGATCCAGCCAGCTTTGAGGCGCGCCTGCATGATCAGGGCTTCGGTATCATCGCGTGACAGGTCAAAGTCATCGAGAATACCCGGATAGCGCGTCGTCTCGCCATCCTTGCGCTCGCTCCAACCGAACAGGTCGTCCGTTGCACAACCGGCAAGGTCTTCCATCGTCTTGATGCCGTTTTCGCCTAATTTCACCAACATGGCGGTATTGAGCTCAGGGAAATCCTTGAGCTCGTCTTCCACTCCCAGTTCCCGGCGCTTGGCATCAAGCCCCTCTTCCTCGCGCGCGAGATATTCGCGCGCCCGGGTTTGCAGCTCGCGTGCGGTATCGTCGTCGAAACCTTCGATCCCGGCGATCTCCTTTTCGTCGACCATCGCGAGTTCCTCGACCGAGTTGAAGCCCTCGGAAGCGAGCAGCTGGCCGACCATCTCATCGAGATTAAGCGCCTCGATGAAGAGCTTCGTTCGCTTCTCGAATTCGGCCTGACGATGCTCGGACTCCTCCTGCTCGGTGACGATATCGATATCCCACCCCGTGAGTTGAGATGCGAGACGGACGTTTTGGCCACGCCGCCCAATGGCAAGGGATAGCTGTTGGTCAGGAACGACGACTTCCATGCGGTGGCGCTCCTCGTCCAAGACGACCTTCGCGACCTCGGCGGGCGCGAGTGCATTGACCACGAAATTCGCCGGATCCGCCGTCCACGGAATGATATCGATCTTCTCGCCTTGCAGTTCGTTGACAACGGCCTGGACGCGCGAGCCCCGCATGCCGACACATGCGCCCACAGGATCGACGGAGGATTCGCGAGAGATGACCGCGATCTTTGCGCGCGATCCCGGGTCACGCGCCACCGCTTTGATTTCTACGATTCCATCGTAGATTTCCGGCACTTCCTGCGCGAACAGCTTGGCCATGAATTGCGGATGCGTGCGGGAGAGGAAAATCTGCGGGCCGCGCGGTTCCCGGCGAACATCGTAGATGAAGGCGCGGATACGATCACCGTTACGGAACGTCTCGCGTGGAAGCAGCTCGTCGCGGCGCACGATTGCCTCACCGCGACCGAGGTCTACGACGACATTGCCATACTCGACGCGCTTGACGATGCCGTTCACGATATCGCCGATGCGATCCTTGTACTCTTGATATTGGCGATCGCGCTCGGCCTCGCGTACCTTTTGAACGATCACCTGTTTTGCGGACTGGGCGGCAATGCGTCCATATTCGAGTGGCGGCAGAGCCTCCGCGATATAGTCGCCCACCTGAGCGGCGGGATTTCGCTTCTTCGCGTCCTCCAGCGAGATTTGGGTCGAGTCGTTGTCGATCTGCTCAACCACCAGCAGCAAGCGCGAGAGCCGCATTTCGCCCGTCTTCGGATTGATTTCGGCGCGAACTTCCGTCTCGCTGCCGTAACGCGAACGTGCCGCCTTCTGGATTGCGTCCTCCATGGCGGCGATGACAATGCCGCGGTCGATCGCTTTTTCCCGCGCGACTGCGTCGGCAATTTGCAGTAATTCCAGCCGGTTCGCACTCACGGCCATGGTCATTCTCCTTCTTTCTCATTTCCATAAGGACCGGCAGACGGTCCGCTCTGGAAATCTTCGTTTCGATCCCTACGAGGACGGCTGCGGGAGCGGTTACTTCTATCCCAGACCGGATGTCCCGCAGCCTTGCCGGTCCCGCCATGATGCCCGGCACGTTCCGCTGACTTGCCGCGCCGCAGCGCCTCCATGACCAGCGCGTCCGCGAGCAAGAGCTTGGCTTCTGCGATATCGTCGAGACGCAACGTAATCTCGGTCGCCTGGTCCGGCAGGCCATCCTCCTGCCGAAGGTGAATACAGTCGCCCTCAATGCCCAGTAGCACACCGCGAAAACGCCGCCGTCCCGCGATCCCGGTTGCAAGCTCCACCTTCACGCTGTGGCCGGCATGACGCTCGAAATCGGAGCGTCGCACGAGGGGCCGGTCCATTCCGGGTGATGAGATTTCGAGCCGGTAGGCGCGTTCGATCGGCTCTGCAACATCGAGCGCGGGCGAAAGCGCTCGCGATACCCGCTCGCAATCATCGATAGTCATGCTTCCGTCGGGTCGCTCTGCCAGAACCTGAACCGTGCAGCCGTCAAGCCCCGAAATACGCACGCGAACAAGGCGGTAACCCAGGTCCAGAAGAACGGGTTCAGCAATTGCAGCAACCCGCGCGGCTACCCCCTGCTCGGTGATCAGGCGCTGATCGGCATTTGGCTGTAAGAGGCGGTCCACAGTCATTGAGCATCGCACGAGCGCACGAGCGCCTGTCACGCCCGCGCGCAGTTTCGGTAACAAAAAAGAGCGGGTCCCGGGGGAACCCACTCTCAACAGCCGACCGGACCTCATCCGATCGTTATGAGATATCCAAAAGCTGGACCAACGGAATATAGCGATTTTTGCTGCTGGCGCAAGGGGCAGAGGACGATTATGCGGGGCTGCCGAAGCCCCCGCGCAACCTGACCCTTCGCCACGAGCGCTTGCGCTAACGAACGGGTAACTAACTTTTGCTTGAGATCCCCTAACCCGATTTGCGCGCAAGCCGCCGGGGCTCGGCATGTCGGTTGCACGGTGAGGTATGAGCATTCCTGCTTCGCTCGCTCCCGAACTGGAAGAGGTGCTCCAGCACGGATCCAGTGCGCGACGCGCTCAAACGCTCAAGCGCCTTGCTATCCTTTTTGCCGAAGGGGCAAGCCGCTTCAATGAAGATCATATCGCGCTGTTTGACGAGGTATTATGCCAATTGAGCCGTGAGGCGGATGCCGGGGCGCGTGTGGAGCTGTCCCATCGGATCGCGACAATTCCGAATGCACCGCCCAAAGTGCTGGCCGAGCTTGCCAGTGATGATGACATCGCAGTCGCGCAGCCCCTGCTCAAACAGTCGGCGCGGCTGCGAACAGCCGGTCTCCTGGAGATCGCCCGGTCCAAAGGCCAAGCGCATCTTCTGGCGATCTCGAAACGAATCGGCCTGCCCACCCCGCTGACCGACACTTTGATCGAGCGCGGGAATGAGGAGGTGCTTCGCAGCCTGGCGGGCAACCCATCGGCGGAAATTTCCGATGCCGGGCTTGCTGTACTGGTCGAAAAGGGTGGGCGCGACAGCGCGCTCGGAACGAAGGTGGCCCTGCGCAGCGATCTTTCAGGAAGCCTGTTGCGCGTCCTCGTGCTCGCGAGCAGCGGGCCAGCACGACAGCGAATGCTCGCGTTGGCCGAGCCCGGCAGACAATCGGAGATTCGCGCCATTCTGGCAGAGCCCGCCGACGAGAAACCGATTCCCGCGGCGGCCAGAGACTACAAGGCCGCTGAACGCAGGGTTTTCGAGCTGCGCGAGGCGAAGAAACTTGACGAAGCCGCCGTTGTGGAATTTGCCGAAAATGGGCAATACGAGGAGCTCGTGGCGGCACTTGCGTCTCTCTGCGCCGTCCCGGTCAGTGTGGTGGACAGGCTCATGGCAGGCGAGCGCGTCGATCCCGTCCTCATTCTCTGCAAATCAGCGAGCTGGGGCTGGCAGACGGCGAGAGCGATTATGAGTGCCATGGCCGGACCCGGCGATCTGTCGAGCCGCGATCTCGATACGGCCTACGCCAATTTCGAGCGCCTCTCGCCCACGACTGCGCAGCGCGTCATGCGCTTCTGGCAGGTCCAACATTGGGAACGATCGCCGGCAAGCGAGTGAAGCTGCCGCGCCCGGCCGTGCGCCGCATTTCTCTCATGACGAGCGCTTTCGAAAAGTCAGGTAACAGGGGCAACGGCCTTGGTCGATTGCCTTGGATTCATAGCGCGTACCGGAAAAGTCGGGCCATGGACGCCGCCAGTCGTCTGCGCGCTCGGCAGTCCATTCGAACTGGGGGCATCGCAGAACGTGTCCCAGCGTCCAGGCGGCATAGTGCGCAACATCGGAGGCAAAACGAAATTCGCCGCCCGGCCGCAGGACCCGGGCTATAGCCATGACGCTGTTATCCTGCACAATGCGCCGCTTCCAATGCCGCCGCTTCGGCCAGGGATCGGGATAAAGCATCTCAACGCGCGCCAGCGAATCTGGCGACAGCCAATCCAGCAGGTCCGTGGCGTCTCCGTGATGCAGGCGAACGTTGGAGAGCGAATGCGCAGCAAGTGCTGCGAGCGCCTTGGCCATACCGTTCACAAAAGGTTCGACCCCAATGAAACCAACCTGCGGCAGCGCGCGCGCCTGGCTGATCATGTATTCGCCGCCGCCAAAGCCAATTTCGAGCCGTATCTCCTCGACGGGATTGGGATAGAGCAATCGTAAATCGCCAGGCGGAGCGGCCAAATCGAGCGCAAGGCGCGGCAAAACGGTATTCATCAACGCCGCTCGGGCGGGCCTTAATCTGTGCCCTTTGCGGCGTCCGAAGAATGCGCGCGAGTGCTTCGGTATATCGGCAGGCAGTTTGGACAAAGCACGCCTTCAAACAGCGCGCGATGACGATCGTCTATTCGAGCGCAGGCAGGCCCCGCATCACGAGCCTGTTCACACGGCTCGCGAAGGCTGCGGGGTCATCTGGCACCTCGCCATCCAGGATCTTGGCCTGCTCGAACAGCAAGGCTGAAAGATCGGAGACTTCATCATCGTGGTCAACCGCTTTCGCCCGCGACAGCGCCTTCACGATCGGGTGGCGCATGTTGAGTTCAAGAATGGGTTTTGGGCCACTGCCGCGGTTGTGACGCGCGAGCAGGCGTGAGAGCTCGCGGTCAAAGCCCGGACCTGCGACCAGACAAGCCGGGCTGTCGGTCAAGCGTTGTGAGCTGCGTACATCATGGACGCGCTCCCCGAGAGCGTTCTTCACCGCGGCAATGATCGCAGCCTCGTCGACTGCCGCGCCGGAAGACGGCTCGATCTCCGGTTTGGTGGCTTCCTCCAGAAGCGGTACGAGGTTGAAATTGACCTCGCCCTGAGAGAGGGACTTCAAGGGTTTGCCCTCGAAATCCTGCGACATCGACGTCCACAGCGCGTCGACGGGGTCTGTGAGAAGAAGCACCTCGATGCCACGTGCGCGAACGGCTTCAAGCTTCGGATTGGATTTGAGCTGCTCAATGCTCTCGCCGACCAGATAATAGATCTCTGTCTGGTTGGGCCGCAGATCCGTCACGTATCGCTTGAGCGTCCTCGGCTCTTGGCCTTTGGTGCTTGCGAACCGCGCAAGGGCAAGCAACTGGTCGTGCCGCTCGTGGTCTTCGTAAATGCCCTCCTTGAGGACCTTGCCAAAGACGTCCCACACCCTTGCGAACTTCTCGAGCTCCTTGGCGGCGAGGCTCTCCAGTTCGCCAACGACACGGCTCGTCAGAGCCTTTCGGATCTGAGCCACCTGGGGATTATTCTGGAGCATTTCGCGCGAAATATTGAGCGGCATGTCCTCGCTGTCGACGATGCCGCGTACGAAGCGCAGGTACGAAGGCAACAGGTTGGCGTCCTCGGTGATGAACACCCGGCGCACATACAGCTTTACACGGGCGCTGCGGTCCGGATCGGAGAGATCGAAAGGTTTCGTTGAGGGTACGAACAACAGCACGGCGTAGGATTGGCGTCCCTCCGCCTTGTAGTGCAGCGTCATGGCCGGCTCATCGAATGCACCGGCGATGGAGTGATAGGCCTGCGTGTAGTGTTCCGGCGTGAGCTCGGATTTGGCTCGCTGCCAAATGGCGCTGGCGGCGTTGATCTGGTGCGGCGTGCCCTCCTTGCCAAGGAATTCGATCGGAAACTGCACGTGATCGGAATATCTCTTTACGATGCGCTCGATTTCGTAGCTTTCGAGATAGCGTTTCGCCTCTGCTTTGAGATGCAGAATGATTTCCGTGCCGCGCGGAACGCGCGCGGACTGCTCCGGCGTAGCCGGCGCGATCTCAAATCCCGCCTCACCGGCGGAACTCCAGAGCCAGGCCTCGCTTGCGCCTGCCCGGCGGCTGATGACCTCGATGCGCTCTGCCACCATGAAGACCGAATAGAAACCGACGCCGAATTGACCGATCAGCCCCGCGCCGTCTTTGGCTTCCGCGAGGCGATTGACGAATGCGCGGGTCCCCGAGCGGGCAACGGTCCCGAGATTATCGATCAGCTCGTGGCGGTCCATGCCGACGCCGGTATCGCTCACGGACAAGGTGCTGCTCTCGGCGTCCGGCTTGATCCGGATCGCCAGTACCCCGCCCTCGGCGAGCAGCTCGGGTCTTGCGAGTGCTTCGTAGCGCAGCTTGTCGCAGGCGTCCGATCCGTTGGAGATCAGCTCACGCAGAAATACATCGGTCTCAGAATAGACCGCATGCATCATGAGCCGAAGCAGTTCACTCACTTCGGCCTGAAAATGGTGGCTTTCGGAAACGGTTTGAGTTTCAGTGCTCATGCGCGTCCCTTCAGGACAAATGCCTTCCGGATATATCGCGCCAGGCCGCCCCTGCAAGGGTTCCGCAACTCGAAACCAGCCCCAATCGCGCGGCCTACCCGATGTGGCCGTGGCTATCGAATGAGGGACGCGTCAGCACAAACAAGGGCGGAGCAACCGGCGTCAGCGCGAGGCGCGCTTGAGAGCGTCGGCAAGATCCGTTTTTTCCCAGGAAAAACCGCCGTCCTTCTCGGCGGGGCGGCCAAAATGCCCATAGGATGCGGTTCGGCGGTAGATCGGCCGCGATAGTTTGAGCGCACGCCGGATGCTGGTTGGCCGCAGCGGGAAGATCTCAGGCAGAACCTTTGCGACCTTCTTCTCGTCTACCACGCCGGTTCCGTGCATATCGACCAGGAGCGACATGGGGTCGGCAACGCCGATCGCGTAGGCGAGTTGGATGGTGCAGCGCTCGGCCAATCCTGCGGCGACGACATTCTTTGCAAGATAGCGCGCGGCATATGCTGCCGAGCGATCGACCTTCGTGGGATCCTTTCCCGAAAACGCCCCGCCGCCATGGGGCGCGTATCCGCCATAGGTGTCCACAATGATCTTGCGCCCCGTGAGGCCGCAATCTCCGTCGGGACCACCGACGACAAAATTGCCGGTGGGATTGACCAGGAAATCCGAGGGCTTCTTTGGCATCCAGCCCTCCGGTAACGCGGACACCACGGTGTCCGCGATCATGTCCTTGACCATGTTGGGGGTGTATTTTTTGCCGTTGCGACTGCGGGCGTTATGTTGCGTCGACACGACGACTTTGGTGCAGCCGACGGGCTTGCCGTCGATGTATTGAACCGTGACTTGGCTCTTCGAATCGGGCTGCAGGTCGAACAGTTGTTGCGAGCGCCTCCGCTCCGACAAAACCTTCAGAATCTTGTGCGCGAAATAGATTGGGGCTGGCATGAATGAGCCCTTCTCGTAGATCTCGCTCTCCGTGCAGGCAAAGCCGAACATCATCCCTTGGTCGCCCGCCCCCTCCTGTTCTTCGCCTTTCTTGTGCTTGGCATCGACCCCCATGGCAATATCGGGAGACTGACCGTGCAGCAGGACCTCGATGTCAGCGCCGTAATACGAGAAACCGTCCTGGTCATAGCCGATATCGCGCACAACATCGCGCGCGATTTGCGCGATCAACTCGCGATTGACCACGGCATGGGTGCCGTGCTTCTTGAATAATGGGGCTTGTCCGCGGCCTTCACCGGCAATGACGATTTTGTTAGTCGTGCACAGCGTCTCGCAGCCGAGTCGCGCGTTCACCTTGCTGTCGTCTGCAATTCCCAGCTTGAGGTCATTTTCTATAAAGGCATCAAGAACTGCATCAGATATTTGATCGCAAACCTTGTCTGGATGGCCTTCGGATACGGACTCGCTGGTGAAAAGGCGGGTTGCGTTCGGCACTGAAAAACTCCCCTGACCGGCCCCCTTGCAGGGCTGCGGCGGAGTCTTGCAGGGTTGCAAGACGGGGGTCAAGCGACGAGAAGGAATATCGCAGCCGCAAGGGCCTTGCGGATTTGCCGAATGGAGGTGCTTGCGTCTGCGGCACCTCAACGATTGGTGCTGGTCGCGATCTCCTCGACCAAATCGACGATCCGGCGCCGCAGCTTGGGGTCCTTTATCCGGGTAAACGCCTTCGTAAGCGACAGCCCTTCCGAGGTGGCCAGGAAATCGGAGACGTAATTCGCAGACGCCTCTACGCCCGCGCTGCCGGACCCATCCACACTCGGCGACCCCTCGAAGAAAAACTCCACCGGCACTTGGAGTATCTGCGAGATCTGCTGCAATCGGCTCGCTCCGATCCGGTTGGTGCCCTTCTCGTATTTCTGCACCTGCTGAAATGTGAGTCCGAGCGCGTCACCCAGCTTTTCCTGGCTCATTGCAAGCATCATCCGGCGCATGCGCACTCGGCTGCCCACATGCTTGTCGATCGGATTGGGCGATTTTTTTGCGGCCATGAAAACACTCTCCTGTGCAACCGAGACATTTTCTACTTGTGCAAGCGGGCCAATCGCTTTTCCAGAGTCAAATGGTGGCACCCTCATCAGATTATGCATCCTTCACAAAAGCGCTGATCAAGAACCTGGGCCTACTCTAGCGAAAGATTGGCGCCGATTGGATGCGGGCACAGCACCGCAGCTATGTGTCCCGGTACGGTCTTGAGCGGCCTCGCGCGCGCGACCGCAGGACAAGCGCCAATGCCGCGCCGAGCATTACGCCAAATGCGCCGTCTCCCACCCGCGCGTAAAGTGTGGGTGCAAGCGGCTGCGGCAACGCGGTATCAAGCACGCCCGCGGTACCCAGCGGGAGTGACTTAATGACGCGGCCAACCGGATCGACAACCGCGGAAATGCCGGTATTCGCCGCCCGAACAAGCGGCAGGCCCTCCTCAATCGCGCGCACGCGCGCTTCTTGAAAGTGCTGATAAGGTCCTGCGCTTGGACCAAACCACCCATCATTGGTGAGATTGAGCAGCCAGCCCGGCCGCTCGCCGGTTCCGCCGACAAACGGCCACCCGAAATAACGGCCGACATGATCATAGATCCAGCCCGGGCGCTCGCTGCGCGGCATCGCGTCGCCGGGGAAGATGATCTCGTAGCACACCAGCGGCAAAAAATCGGGGGCACCGGGTACGCGCTGGTTGCGGCGCCGGTCGCCTGAGATGAACCCACCGCGAACCTTGGTCAGCTGGGTGAGACCAAGCCGCTCCAACAGATCCTGAAACGGCAAGTATTCGCCGAAAGGGACAAGGTGGACCTTGTCGTAAACCGAGACGATCGAACCATCATGGTCAATGACATAGATCGAGTTGTAAGCCCGCATGGCAGCCGCGGCAGTTTCAGGCGGGCGCACCGCGCCGGTGATCAAGACCGTTGCCGGCTGCAACAACGCTGCAATCTGGGCTAAGGCGTCGGGCTCTCGCGTCAGGAAAAACGGGAACGCTGATTCCGGCCAGATCAGATGGGTCACGTCGCGCACCCCGCTCGACTGAGGGCTCGTGGGGCGATCAGACAAAGCCAGGTATCGGCTCATCACCTCCTGTTTCTGGGAGTAATTGAATTTTTCATCCTGCTGCAGATTTGGCTGCATGATGCGCAGCCGAACGCCGCTCACGTATGTTGTCGGCGTCGTCACAAGGCGAAACGCCCCGAAGACTGCGAGCGCAACAAGTGCCGCCATTGCCAAAGCGGGTGCGAGCCAAGGACGCCTTGTGTCGGCACGCTCGTCCGCGAGCACGGCCGGTGACGCATAGATCGCGACCGCAAGGAACGTGAGACCCCAAATGCCGAACAGCGCTGCGCTCTGAGCGAGCCATAGCGGCGTAATGAGCGCATAGCCGAATGCATTCCACGGAAAGCCCGTAAACAAATGTCCACGCAGCCACTCTGCCAGGCTAAGCGCAGCAGCAAGCGCCAGTATTCGTGCCGCACCCCGCGGCCATAGCGTCCGAGCGAGTGCAAAACCCAGTGCGGTATAAACCGCCATTGCGGCCGGTAATGCGATAACAGCAATCGGCAGCAGCCACCCGAAGGTCTTTGCGTCGACCAGAAATGCATGTCCGATCCAATAAAGACCGGCGACGAAATAGCCAAAGCCAAACCACCAACCCGCGCCAGCCGCTGCCAATACCCCGCCGAGGCGGCCTGCGGCCGCACCATCGATGAGCCAGACCATGATAGGGAAGGTGATAAAGGGGACCGGCCAGATGTTGGCCGGTGGCAGTGCAAGCGCGCTGGACGCACCGGCAAGCAACGCAATCAGAATGCGCTGCCATCCCCAAGCAAGCACGACCGTATGGGCCAGCCGGGTGAGGCTTACTGACGGCGCGCAGGTTTCAAAGATGCGGTATCGCGAGAGCATTCCAAGGAATCGGGCGGGCTGACAATCAGGTCCTTGGCAGGCATCGGCTGGGGCGTGCCCGCCGGCTGTGAAGGCCCTTCATTTGTGTGATTCTTACCATTCGCCCGGTCGAAAGCGCGATAGATGCGCAGCCGTTTCAGCCGACGCGGATCGGCGTCCAATACTTCGATTTCAAACGGTCCGGGCCCAGGTACGAGTTCGCCTCGCACCGGGAGGCGCCCGATCCGGGTGACAACATAGCCCGCTAACGTGTCGACTTCGTTGGCTACATCGCCGACTTCGAATTGCGGGCCGACGATTGCCGCGACCTGTTCCAGCTTCGCGCGCGCATCGGCAAGGAACGACCCGTCAGACTGCCGAATCACGCCCGGTGCGGTTTCCTCGTCATGCTCATCGGCAATTTCGCCGACAATCTGCTCGACGATGTCCTCCATCGATACCACGCCATCGGCACCGCCATATTCATCGACAACCAGAGCCAGGTGAATTCGCGTCGCCTGCATCTTGGCCAAGAGATCCAGCACCGGCATTGACGGCGGACCATAGAGAATCTCGCGAATGATGCCGCTGGACGACAACGACATGGACAGGTCGACCGCGTTCAGGTCGAGACCGGATGGAAAGGGCTTTTTGCGCCGTGGCTTGCTCTTTGCCTTGTCGGCGGCACGCACCGTCATGAACGCCACCAAGTCACGGATGTGGACCATGCCGGCAGCGTCATCGAGGGTCTCGTCGTAGACGACCAGCCGGGAATGACCCGCGCTCTCGAAGACTTTCATGAGCTCGCCGAGCGGAATTTGCCGCTGCACCGCGATAATGTCCGCGCGCGGGACCATGACGTCGGCCATCCGGCGTTCTCGCAGCCCCAGGATATTGCTTAGCATGATGCGCTCGGCGGGGGAAAATCCCGTCTCGCCGACGCCTTCTTCCAGCACGTCCTTGAGATCGGCGCGAATGCTGCTCGCCTTCCAGCCGAAAAAGGTCCTCAAGGCGCGCTTGAACCAGCTCTCGCGCTCGATCTCGTTCGGACGCGAAACCAGTACGGGCAGATTGCGCGCTGAACTCGGCTCGGGCGAGCTGGATGAGTCGGAATCCGGCATGGCAGGTTACCGCCCGACGCTCACGCCCGGCGCTGCATAGGGGTTCGCAACAGCAAGCTCGGCAAGAATAGTGCTTTCGAGGCGTTCCATTGTTTCGGCCTCGTCGTCGTCCACGTGATCATATCCGGCGAGATGAAGAAAGCCATGCACCGCAAGGTGGACAAGATGATCCGCGAACGATTTGCCCTGTGCTCGCGCCTCGCGCGCCGTCGTCTCGTAGGCGATCACGATATCGCCGAGCAAGCGCGGAGTTCCATGGCGCGCGGGAGCACCCGCAACCGGAAACGAGAGCACATTCGTCGGCGCGTCCTTGTAACGCCAGGTGCGATTGAGCGCATGAACGGTTGAATCGTCGGCCAGCACGACGGTAAGCTCGCCCTGCGTGGACACCACACATGAAGCCTTCCGTATGGCGCGGCGCAGGACTGTCTTGGCCTGAGGCTTCGAACCCCACAAGCGCGATTGCACGAGGATGTCGATTGCAGGCCGGCGCGAATGCCGGCGCAGGGATACCCGCGCGGGTCCAGTGGATTTCATCGCGTTCTATCGGGGGAGGCGCGGAGCATCTCATTCATACCGCTCGCGCGCGCGAGCGGCCTTCCGGCGCTCCTTGTCGTACGCATCGACAATGCGTGCCACGAGCTCATGCCGAATGATATCCTCAGCCGTGTAGGTTATGATCGCGATTCCCTCGACATTTCGGAGCAGACGAATAGCTTCCGCAAGTCCCGATCGCTGTCCGGGCGGCAGATCGACCTGACTGGGATCGCCGGTCACGATCATCCGGCTGTTCTCGCCCAAGCGCGTAAGAAACATCTTCATCTGCATTGAAGTCGTATTTTGCGCTTCGTCCAGAATCACCGCCGCATTCAAAAGCGTGCGTCCGCGCATAAAAGCCAGAGGAGCGATTTCAATCTCGCCGGTCTCGAGGGCGCGTTCAACAATGCGCGCATCCATCAGGTCATAGAGCGCGTCATAGATCGGTCGCAGATAGGGATCGACCTTCTCTCGCATATCGCCCGGCAAAAATCCAAGCCGCTCACCTGCTTCGACTGCCGGTCGCGAGATGATGATGCGATCAGCCTCCTTGCGCTCGAACATTTGTACGGCATGGGCGACCGCGAGCCATGTCTTGCCCGTGCCGGCCGGACCGACGCCGAACACCAGTGCGTGCCGCCGCAGCGCGCGAATATACGCGTCCTGGGCCGGCGTGCGCGCGCGCACCGGACGTTTGCGCAGGTTGATTTCCTCGAAGCTGGGCCGGACCTCCGCACGATCATACTCGAACAGCGATCCCTGCGCGATCGCCTGGCGTATGGCTCCCTCCACGTCGCCCGAAACGAGCTCATCTCCATGCTTGAGGCGCTCATAGAGCCCTTCCAGCACGCGCCGAGCTTGATCCACGGCCTCGCGTGAACCCGCAACGCTCACGTGATTGCCACGCTGGTCCGCAACAACTCCGAGCCTGCGCTCGATGAGCGCAAGATTCTGACCGTATTGGCCGAACAGCGTGGAAGCCAGCCGATTGTCGTCAAATGCAAGAAGGAGCTGAGTCGCATCGTTATCAATTGTCGCCGCTGGCGAGGATACGATGACCCCGTTGTCCATTCGAGACGGTCCCAACGTCCTTATGCTCCTGCTGACAACTGATGCTGCTCGCGGGCCAATCTGTCTGCGTCCGGTGCGAGCACTCCAAACAGGCTGTTCGAGCTCACCCGCGTGATCCGCACGCTCGCCAGTCGACCGATCAGATCCCGTGACGCCATAACTTGAACCGGCTGGAGATACGGGGAGCGGCCTACGATCTGACCAGAATAACGGCCTGCTTTTTCGAACAGCACTTGCACCGCGCGTCCCTGCCATTGCGCATTGAAGCGAGCGCAATTGCGATCGATCGCTGCTTGCAGGCGGTAAAGCCGCTCGGACTTTTGAGCTTCGGGCACCTGATCCGGCAATTCCGCCGCTGGAGTGCCGGGTCTGGCTGAGTATTTGAAAGAGAAGGCACCGGCGTATCCGACCGCATCGACAAGCGAGAGAGTAGCTTTGAAATCGTCCTCGGTTTCACCGGGAAAGCCGACGATGAAATCCGATGAGAAGGCGATGTTGGGTTGCACGGCACGCAGACGCTCGATCAGGCGAAGATAGTCGGCCCGCCGGTAACGGCGCTTCATCGCGGCGAGGATCCGGTCGGAGCCGGACTGCGCGGGAAGGTGAAGATAGGGCATCAGCTTCGGCAGATCGCGATGCGCCGCAATCAAGCTCGCATCCATGTCGGCGGGATGACTGGTCGTGTAGCGCAGTCGCGCGATACCCGGCAATTCGGAAAGGTGAGCAAGCAAGCGCCCGAGCGGCCATGCCCGCCCGTCAGGACCATCGCCGTGATAGGCGTTGACGTTTTGCCCGATGAGAGTGACCTCGCGCACGCCGCTCTCCGCGAGGCGCTCGACTTCGGAGACAATTTTCAGAACCGGTCTCGAAAACTCCGAGCCGCGGGTGTAAGGCACAACACAAAAAGTGCAAAATTTGTCGCAGCCTTCCTGCACGGTCACAAACGCGCAGACGCCGCGTGTGCGGGTCGCTTCGCGTGGCGGCGGCGGAAGATTGTCGAACTTGTCCTCAACCGGAAATTCCGTATCGATCGCGCGGCCATCGCGTTTCGCACGCTCCAACAGCGCGGGCAGGCGATGATAGCTCTGCGGGCCGACAACAATATCGACGGCGGGTGAACGGCGGATAATCTCCTCACCCTGCGCCTGTGCGACGCAGCCGGCGACCGCAATCGTCAGTTGACGTCCGGAGCGTGCCGCAGCTTCTTTGATCGCCCGCACTCGCCCGAGTTCGGAGAAAACCTTATCCTGCGCTTTGTCACGAATGTGACATGTATTCAGAATGACCAGATCGGCGTCCTCGATCCGCGGCGTCTCGGTAAACCCTTCGGACGCCAGCGTGTCTGCCATACGATGGGAATCGTATACGTTCATCTGGCAGCCGAAAGATTTGATATAGAGTTTGCGCGCTACGTTCATGCCGAAACGATGGGATTCGTCATTCTTCTGCCAGTGAAGTATCTGAGAGACTTGTACAATTCCTGTTTGCGGCAGCGATCGAATAGCGTCTCCTGATACCGGTTTTGCAGTAAAAAGGAAATGGGGGCAGAGGGGCTTATTCCAAGACAGGCACGTCAGCAATTTGCAACCCGACGTTAACCGGTATGTTCGTCCCAGCAACGACGGCCGTTTGCGTTCACGTCAAATCCCGGCGAAGGACGAGCGCTGCCGAACCCTTCTCTGCGGAATAATAAGCTTCCCGCCGCCCTACCTCGTGGAACCCGGCGCGCCGGTAAAGCTGCCGTGCCGGCATATTCTCTTCGCCGACTTCGAGAAACACCGCTCCTACTCCAAGCGCAGCGAGCCTTCGCAAGTGGAACTGGAGCAGTTGGCCTGCCAGCCCTTTTCCACGACGGGATGGAGCGACGGCGATAGACAGGATTTCTGCCTCCGGCGGGACCATTCGAGACAACACGAAACCGCCGAGTGCACGCCCGACCATGGCCCGGTGGGCGACAACATTGCTTCGCGAAAGCAGGGCTTCGAATTCGCCTTCGCTCCAGGCGCGATGAAAACTTCGGGCGTGCAGCGCGGCGCACGCCTGCGCGTCGACGGGGCCGGCGGGCCCGACCACAGGCGCTCTGCGGGCAAACAGGCGGCTTGCGATGTGGCTCATCGGCGGGGGAGGCGAGCGGCATCCTGCGGCTGGGCGTCGGGCGCGCGCAGGTAAAGCGGCTTTGGCGGTCCAAACCCTTCACTGGCCGCGGCACCCAACCGCGCAACCCAGCCGACATCCGGAGCACCGCGCATATCAGCCAGGAGAGGAGGATCGGCGCCCTTAGGCCACGCTTCTGCGAGCAGATTTGCCGCGGAGCCGACAATGCGTGTTGGCCCTGCGATCGCTGCCCGCGTCGCGTCGCGCAAGCTGGCGATGCGCGGCGCAACCAGGGTACGTCCCCCGGTGCCGAAAATCTGGAAGTAGACGTGATCGTGGCGCGCATCAATTGCCGCGACAACGTGCGTGGTATCATCCTCGGCGATCAGGGGCGCTGCAAAGCCGGCAAGCGTGGAGAGCCCGATCGCCGGCTTGCCCGTCGCGAGCGCGATGGCGCGGCAGGCGGATATTCCAACGCGAAGACCTGTGAAGCTTCCGGGCCCGGTCGTCACGGCAATGCGGTCGAGGTCGGCAAACGCAATCGCGGCAGCATCCATGACGCGCGCGACGAGGGGCATCAGAGCCTCGGCATGGCCGCGCGTCATCGCAAGCGTCTCGTGCGCGATGATACCTCCGCGGCTCGTATCGAGCACGGCGGCCGCGCAGGCATCGAGCGCGGTGTCGATGGCAAGAACGCGCATCGCTTACCTTTGCCGGATCAATGGCGGCTTCGGATAATTCCCCTCGGATACCCAGTCGTTCAGTCATCCCGGAGAATGCGCGCGGCAGGCGGCGCAGTCATGCGACCGGTCTGACCTCGATCACGTCGGGCAGATAATGACGAAGCAAATTCTGGATGCCATGCCGCAGGGTCGCGGTAGAGGATGGGCACCCGGAACAGGCCCCCTTCATATCCAGATAAACAACCCCGTCCTTGAAGCCGCGAAACGTGATGTCACCGCCATCATTCGCAACCGCCGGCCGCACCCGGGCCTCGATCAATTCCTTGATTGCGGCCACGGTCTCGGCGTCCTCTGCTGCGAAAAATTCGTCAGTCTGGGCTGCGGATGTCTCATCACCATTTTTGAGAAGCGGCGCGCCGGACATGAAATGCTCCATGACGACGCCCAGGATTGCCGGCTTGAGATGCTGCCATTCACCAGTTGCCTTGGTCACTGCAATAAAATCGGAACCGAAGAAAACGCCGGAGACGCCATTGAGCGCGAATAGCCGTTCCGCCAGCGGCGACTGCGCCGCAGATTGCTGGTCCCGCATGTCAAGCGTGCCGCTCGCCAATACCGGTCGCCCCGGCAGAAACTTGAGCGTTGCCGGGTTCGGCGTCGACTCGGTTTGAATGAACATGGCTGTCTCCTTGTGGTCGCGGTAGCGGACGGACCGATCACGACCGGTCCCTTGCTTCCTACCCTACTTAGTTGGCGCAAAACCGCAAAACTTCAAGCAGTTTCCGCCGGATTCCCCGCGTAGCCCGTCGCGCGGGTCCGCAAGACGTTATGACATCGTGTCGAGGTCCTCATCACTGAGGTGCCCGGGAACAATCGCGATCGGGATTGGAAATTCGCCTGCGGTCTTGCTGAGACCGGAAACGAGCGGACCCGGACCTTCATTTCCGATCGCGGCCGCCAGTACCAGAATGGCGATGTCCTCGTCGTCCTCGATCAGAGCAAGCAGCTCTTGCGTCTTCTCACCCTCACGAATGACGCGCTGCGGGGTGATCCCGGTGATGCTTGCTGCACGGGTGGCGTGGCGATCGAGGATCGCGTTGGCTTCTTCGTGCGCCTCCGCGCGCATAATGTCAGCGACCCCCAGCCATTGTTGGCCATGATCGTGCGTCTCGATCACGCGCAACATCAGCACGGTGGCCCCGATCCGAAGTGCGCGGCGGCTGGCGAAATAGAGCGCCCGGTCGCATTCAGGCGAATCGTCTATCACAACGAGGAATTTCGGCGAATGGCCGGCCTCGTAGCTACGGCGCTTCTTCTTCATGGCTTCCCGAGCCGCCCCGCGGAAAACGAAATTCGCTCGAACAACCGCAAATCCTGCCACGTCGTTCGGGCAAGCTACAAGTCCCGAGCAGGAAAGATAGTTGCAGGTTTGTTGCGTTCGCGCCTAGCGATGCACCAAACCGACGATGTCCTTGACGGCCTTCATGGTTTCGGCGGCGATGACTTGCGCTCGCTCTGCCCCTTGCGCGAGTACCGAATCGATGTGAACCGGATCCGCCATCAGGCGCTTCATCTCGGCATTGATAGGCCCGAGCTTTGCAACTGCAAGATCGACAAGCGCAGCCTTGAACGAAGAAAATTGTGCCCCGCCGAACTCTTTGAGCACCTCCCATTTGGCCCTCCCGGCAAGCGCGGCGTAGATACCGACGAGATTATCGGCCTCCGGACGCGACGCGAGCCCCGCTTCTTCTCCAGGCAGCGGATCGGGGTCGGTTTTTGCACGTCGAATTTTGTGCGCGATTGCATCGGCGGCGTCGGTGAGGTTGATGCGCGACTGATCCGAGGCATCCGATTTCGACATCTTTTTTGCGCCGTCACGCAGTGACATGACGCGCGTCGCGGGCCCCTGTATCAGCGGTTCGGGAAGCGGAAAGAAGGCTTCGCCATAGCCGTGGGCGCGGATTGAAGGACCAAAATCGTTGTTGAACTTTTGGGCGATATCACGCGAGAGCTCCAGGTGCTGCTTCTGGTCCTCGCCAACGGGCACGTGTGTGGCGCGGTAAACGAGGATGTCGGCAGCCATGAGTGAAGGGTACGCGTAAAGCCCTACCGACGCGTTCTCGCGGTCTTTTCCCGCCTTTTCTTTGAACTGCGTCATGCGATTGAGCCAGCCCAGGCGCGCCACGCAGTTGAAAATCCAGGCAAGCTCGGCGTGCTCCGCCACTTGGCTCTGGTTGAAAACGATGTGCCTTTTGGCATCAATACCGCAGGCGATGAAGGCGGCGGCAACTTCGCGCGTCGCCTTCGGCAACTCGGCCGGATCCTGCCACACGGTAATGGCGTGAAGATCGACGATGCAGTAGATGCAGTCGTATTTCTCTTGCAGGGCGACAAACTTCACGAGCGCGCCGAGATAATTGCCGAGGTGCAGATTGCCGGTCGGCTGCACGCCGGAAAACACCCGCTCTTTGAACGCCATCTGGTGAACCTCTGAGCCGCGCCGGTGAATGGCATGGCGTGCGCCTTGCGCGCAAGGGGCGGCGATTGCTTCGATCCTTTCGACGGCTATAGTGCGCGCATTCTTGTCCAGGAGTTGTTAGATGAATTCGACGCGCTTCGATGTGCTTGGCATCGGCAATGCAATCGTGGACGTGATTGCGCGCACGGAGGACGATTTTCTCTTCCGGCAGAAGATGCGCAAGGGAGGCATGCAACTGATCACCGAGGCCGACGCGACGCGAATTTATGACGCCATGGGTCCGGCGGTGGAGGTATCGGGAGGATCGGCGGCAAATACGGTCGTCGGCGCCGCCAGTCTGGGCGCACGCGCAGCATTCATCGGCAAGGTCAAGGATGACGAGCTCGGCCGCGTGTTCGCCCATGACATCCGCGCGGCGGGAGTTTGCTTTACAACGCCGCCCGCCTCGCAAGGTCCTGCGACGGCACGCTGCTATGTGCTGGTCACACCGGACGGAGAGCGCACCATGAACACTTATCTTGGTGCTGCCCAGGACCTGCATCCCAACGACATCGACCCCGAAGCGGTCGGCGCGGCCCAGATTGTGTATCTCGAAGGTTACCTGTGGGATCCGCCCCATGCCAAAGAAGCCTTTCTCAAGGCCGCCAATATTGCGCACGGCGCGAAGCGTGATGTCGCGCTTACTCTGTCCGACGCGTTCTGTGTCGATCGCTATCGCGCGGAATTTCTCGACCTCATCCGCAGCCGCACGGTCGATCTCGTGTTTGCGAACGAGCACGAATTGCATAGCCTGTACCAGACGGCGGATTTTGAAACCGCGCTCAAGGCATTGCGTGAGGATGCCAAAGCCGCAGTCGTCACCCGCAGCGAGAAGGGAAGCATTGTGGTCACGCGGGAGGAATCGGACGCGGTGCAAGCATGCCCGGTGGCTCGGGTCGTGGATGCGACCGGAGCGGGCGACCTGTTCGCGGCCGGATTTCTGATGGGGTTGGCGCGGGGCACTGATTACCGCACGGCGGCCCGGCTCGGGGCGCTCGCGGCCGCCGAGGTTATCCAGCACCTTGGCGCCCGGCCGGAGACCTCGCTCAGGGATTTGGCGCGGGAGAATGGATTTGATGTCTGACCCGAGCCCAGGATTGGCAGCGCCATTAGGGCGAGCAATTTGTACTTCTCCACAGCCATCCACACGGGAATCGTTGGCTTGCTCGCCGCCACGGACCGCTCCCTGCTGGGGGAGGGCCGTTCTCTGTCAGCGAGCTTCAGGAGCATCCATGCGTTCAAGAGCCAAATCGTCTGCCCAGCCGATTTCCCGTTGGAACCCGGTATGTGATCGAAGGCCGCCGCGCCTGCCAGGGGCGCCTGGATGGGCGTTCCCGATACCTTGAGTTTCCGGATGGAAGGCACGTCGATCTCCCCCTCGATTGACCGAGGCGGGTCGATGGGGGCCAGGAGCGCCACTCGCCCGCGGGCTCGAAAATAATTTTTGAGCGGACGGGAACGCAA